>Ga0208830_1000005_pt1 | contig 294280 bp, 300 predicted proteins | sample DeeseametaMP2634_FD_184169 | JGI IMG/M metagenome (GOLD analysis project Ga0208830, IMG submission 184169) | Marine microbial communities from the Deep Atlantic Ocean - MP2634 (SPAdes) | ecosystem: Environmental > Aquatic > Marine > Oceanic | place: Northeast of Antigua and Barbuda, North... | reverse complement strand
TGTAATTCTTTCTGGCCATTAATGCCTCCTATATTTAAGTCCAATCCATATATCAGTTCTAACTTTAAAACTGGACTCTTTTATAGGGGGCGGGTCAATAATAAAAGAGCTCAAGGATTTTATAGGTGCATCTGATGGGGAAGAGAAACACTCTTATATGTTGGATTTAATGGAAAGAGGAATTGTTATACATCATGGCTCTATTCCTTTAAAAGCCAGGTTATTAATTGAGGATTTTGTAAATCAGGGTTTTGCTAAGATTTGCTTTGCAACTTCGACTTTAATACAAGGTATCAACATGCCGTTTGATGCCGTTTGGATCGATAATTTTACTTTTAGGGGTGATGAGGATAGCAAAACTCTTGGAATGAAAAACCTAATCGGACGTGCAGGGAGAATTACACAAGATAAAGAAGTTTTCGATTTTGGTTACGTAGTGGTAAATGAGCAGAACCGTAGCACTTTTTCTAAAAGGCTTACATCTATAAATAGACTTTCAGAGAATTCCGCATTAGATAGAGATATATCTGATATACCAGAAAATTTAAAAGATATTGCCGAGGCAACGAAAAATAATACTTTTGATATTGATTTAAATTTGACGGAAAAACAAATTGAGCGCATCAAAGAAGCGAATATTAATGATGATATTAAATTTATACTGGATGCCTTTATGGATGGGAACAGTATTATTAAAGAAAGCGTATACAGACAATTAAGCAAGTCTGATAGAGATAAAGCCAAGCAAAGTTTCCAGCACGTCTTTTTAAGCCACCTCAGGAAAGAAGAGTTGTCTAGCCGAGAAAAATCTATTTTAAGTGTTGCTATTTCAATTATGCTTTGGAGAGTTCAAGGGAAGTCTTTTAAGGAAATAATTTCTTTAAGGTATTCTTATTTAGCACAAAAAGACGAGCAACGTAAAATTGATGCACAATTACGTAACGGTGAAATTACTGCTGATGATGCATATAGATTAAAAAGACATTTGAAAATAAAATACAGTCAAGAGGCAGATGTTTTGCCAGGTACATCTACTGGAACAAATGTATTATTTAATACCAATCAGTCTGTATTAGACCTGGATTACGATAAGCTTGTTTACGATACTTATGATTACTTAGATAAAGTTATTGGCCAGTGCTTAATAGACCCTATCACCGGAGCGTTAAAAATATTCTATGAGCAGACCCGTGATGAAAGGGCCAAGGCTTTAAGTAACTATATTAAATATGGCACTAACAAAGATAAAGAAATTTGGTTAATGAGATATGGTTTTGACCCAGAAAATATCGAATGGATTATAGATTTTATAATTTCGATTGATGCCCAGGAAATTACTTTCAGTGATGATATTATCCAATTGCCCCCAGAGAAATACGCAGTTATAGAAAAGTTTGTCTATCAGTGATTAAAATAAATTAAGTTGCTTTAACGCTATTATTAGGGAGGCTTAATTTGACAATCCAAGCATATGACTGAAATATGCGGTAGCTGCAGCAGTTATTATTGCTATAAAAGCTCCGTAAAAGTATTGGCTACTAATTGTTTTTTGGAAAACCCTTTTTATAAAATTTCCTTTTTTTATTAGCCAAGTGCCCTCATCATAATAGCGAGTTAGATAATCATATAAATTTGAAAACTTTATTACATCCGTATTTATAGTTATCTCCGTGTTGTCATGAACCCCATTTGGGGTGTTTTGTATAATACTACTATCATAAAGGAGAGCCTTAGTGGAATAAAAGTTATCGTTTAAAAGATCTATGTCGCTTTTTATATCCTTATAAAAAATTATTTCTCCATTTTTCCCTTCATAAAGATTTTTCAAGAATAAATAAGATTTATTTAGTTCGTTCATTAATTCTTTTGACAGATTTGTGTCTATGATAGGAAAGTTTAAGGTTGATAAACTAATAATCTCATTTCCCTGTCTATTAATTTCGGGGCCCCAACCAAGTTCTTCAACTTCTTTTATGTGCTGTTTATTTTTTATCTGGAAATGATTAAAATTTATAATTTGTTTTTCCAAATAAAGCTCTTTAAAGACTTGGTTTAATAAATCAACTTTAATCGGCCCAAGTTCTTCTTTTCTATTCTTTATTTTTGTTTTATATATTTTGCCCATATTGGATTTTAAATTTAAAATAACCCTTATTACAACTTCTTATTTTTTATTTCGGCTAATAATCGTCAGATCTTGGGAGGGAAGGCGTGTACAATAGTCCATTCCGTAAGCCCTCGGATATAAAAAACGACGTCCAATCCCAGCTTAACGATAAACCACTCTTCATCTTGCTGAATTTGCATTAGAATACTGATTGAATGATGTTCATTGACGTGGGCATATCGCTTGTTACGCATAGTCTGATAATGCTATCAGAGGTTTATTTAGAGACCTTTTTTGTATTAGTAACGTCATAAATACTTGTAGAAAATGGTGGTGATATACCATTTACAAAACCCCGCCAACGCCTTTAAATTTTTCGACAAAGGCAGATATTTTCTGAAAAACAGTTTGTTTTTTTGATAGGTATTGTGGATTCAGGGGACTCATCTTGGGTAATATAGAATTTAGCTCAGTTCCGTTTTCTGTCGCAAATTCTCGTTTAATAGATGTCATTAAATAGCGTTTTGCAGCTTCGGCATTTAGATTTTCAGTCTCAATTAACTCATTGGCTTCACGACTTTGCTCTTTTTGAGCAAAGGTGAAAAATGCGTCGATTACACTTGCTTTATTCCCAAGCTCATCCAAGTCGGTCTGGTTAATGAAGTCAACCACTAAACTCTCTTTCGCGCGATTTCCTATGCTAGCTCTTATCATGCGGCGAACATCTTCAACCAATTTAGTTTTATCTTTTATCTTTTTATTTTTTTCAAAAATTTGCTCTAAAATATAATCCAGATTAATTTCTTGAGATTTTAAAAGGTCAACCTCAAAAACCACATCATCCCAGTCTATATCAGACGTTTCTTGTTCGTTTGCAGCCTTTTCTCGCCGTAACCAATCGCGGATATCATTATAAGTTGATCTGTAATCTTGTATTTTGCGTTCTGCCGGAATATTTATTGATTGCAGAGTATTGAGGTCCTCATCACTTAAATAATGCTTTGCTTTGAATTCTTCTACGGCCTTATTATCGCTTGTATCTATACTCTGTAAGGCTTTTAAGCTTGCAAATTCGTCATAATTCTGAAGAATATTCTCAACACGTAAATATTCACCAAAGAGCTTTGCAAAGGCTTTCTTGTCAGATTCTTTGATAATATCCTCAGGATTGGGAAAACGCTGTTCTAGTTCAGTGACAACATCAATAAAGCCACGACGAGCCTCACCCGAGGAAGCATCACTAAAGCCTTCCATATATTCTTTATAGCTTTTCTCTAAAACAACGTTTTTAGTATTGTTATCACCAAAAAGGGTAATAGCGTCAATCGTCGCCTGTTCCAAATCACGGAAGGTAACGATATTACCAAAGGTTTTAGTGGCGTCATAAATGCGGTTTGTCCGTGAATATGCTTGCATCAAACCATGATAACGAAGATTTTTATCAACAAACAAGGTGTTGAGTGTAGGGGCATCAAAGCCTGTTAAAAACATTCCAACAACAATCAGTAGGTCAATTTCCTTGGATTTAACACGCTTGGCTAAATCTCGGTAGTAGTTTTGAAACCCATTACTATCGACGCTGAAATTAGTTTTAAAAAATGTATTATAATCATTGATGGCAGCACTTAAAAATTCTTTGGCGCTACTATTCATCGCTGATACATCAAAACTTTCATCGGGAATTTCCCCAATAGCGTCCTGCTCTTCATTGGCATTAAAAGAAAATATAGTGGCAATCTTAAGGGGTTTATCACTATTTAATTGTAGGTTGTTAAGCATTTCATAGTAGCATTTTGCTGCATCTACGCTATTAACTGCAAACATTGCATTGAAACCTTTGTTTCCGCCTTGTAAGCGGTGAGTCTTTAGACGAAAATTGTTCAAAATATATTGGGATATCTCACGAATGCGTTCCGGATGCAGTAGGGCTTTTTTATTCTCAGCGGCGCTGAGCTTTCTCTCGTCTTGTTCGATTTCGAATTCTTTAAAGGATGGGCGTACATCATTGTAGTCCACCTTAAACTTAAGAACTTTTTCATCACGAATAGCATCGGTTATCACGTATGAATGAAGCTCACGACCAAACACGCTGGCTGTAGTATCTGCGCCAAGAGCATTTTGCGGAAAAATTGGCGTACCGGTAAATCCAAATTGATAGAAGCGTTTGAATTTCTTTTTAAGGTTTTTCTGTGCTTCGCCGAATTGACTACGGTGACATTCATCAAAAATTAATACGACCTGTTTATTATAGACAGGCAGATCATTTTCACTTTTCATCAAATTATTTAGTTTTTGAATGGTGGTTACAATAATTTTATTGTCGTCTTTATCAATGTTACGTTTAAGCCCAGCAGTGCTATCCGAACCATTCACGCTATCAGGTGAGAATCGCTGATATTCTTTCATAGTCTGGTAATCGAGGTCTTTTCGATCAACAACGAAAAAGACTTTGTCAATAAAATCAAGCTCGGTTGTTAAGCGCGCAGCTTTAAAACTGGTCAGCGTTTTACCTGAGCCTGTTGTGTGCCAGATATATCCGCCGCTGTCAGGATTGCTCCAGTTTTTTGCGAGATATGAGCTTTTAATCTTCCACATAATACGCTCAGTCGCGGCAATCTGATAGGGGCGCATGACAAGCAAGGTATTGCTGACATCAAAAACGGAATAATGAAAAAGCACATTCAGCAAGGTGTTTTTCTGGAAAAATGTCGCGGTAAAATCCTTCAAGTCTTTAATCAGACTGTTGTCAGCTTTTGCCCAATTCATGGTGAAGTCATAGCTGTTTTTATTGCGCTGAGTCGTATTCGCGAAATAACGTGTATTGGTTCCGTTTGAAATTACAAACAACTGCAAATATTTATAGAGCGAATTTTCGCTATTAAAGCTTTCTTTGCTGTAACGATGAATTTGGTTAAAAGCCTCGCGAATGGCGACGCCGCGCTTTTTCAGCTCAATCTGCACCAGGGGTAAACCATTCACTAAAATCGTTACATCATATCGATTTGCATGTGTGCCAGACTGCTCAAATTGCTTGATAATTTGTACTTTGTTGCGAGAAATATTGGATTTATCAACCAAATAAATATTTTGAATGCGCCCATCATCAAATACGAAATCATGGATGTAATCATCATGAATTTTACGGGTCTTATCGACAATGCCGTCGCTGGGTTTATCTAGGAATGTTTCAACAAACCGCGCCCATTCTGCATCAGTGAACTGCACATTATTGAGGGTTTGTAATTGTGCCCGCACATTGGTCAGCATGGCATCTGGCGTTGTAAGATCGGGCAGGAATTCATAGCCCTGTTTGACCAGATCGGAAACAAGCTCACGTTCCAAATCACCTTCAGATTGGTAACTATCAGCAACCGGCCATTCCTTGATATATTTATCAAGGACAATAAAGCGGTTTGATTCTGCGATGGGTTTAGTTTGTTGCTGCATTTTCATCCTCCTTATACCAAGATCCATATTGATCCAAATTATCAAGTAAAAGCTTTACAGTTTGCTGTTGCGGTGGTGTTATCTCAGTAATCTCTTCATTAGACAGCTTTGAATGACTTAAGGAATTCATAAGAGCGATGTATGATTTCTTATTGCCTTCGACTGTATCTAGTAAATCTGCCCAGTCTTTATAGCCTAAAAATGCTCCTGTCTTTTCATACAAGTTCCGCAACAATGTGAAATGATAGCGCTGTGCGGTGTTTTCTTTTATAGCCTTTTCAATCAATCCCTTAATATGCAGATGATAAGAAAACGCCTTGTTTGAACCGCCCTTTTTTTCTTCTAAATCATACTCATCTTCATTGAATCTACTTAGGATATAACCGCTGTTAATGCCAAGTTGACTGTAAAGGACATTATAGAAGAAGGGGCTGTGTGTCGTTATAATAAATTTTAAATGATCTGGAGCATCTTTAATAAGTTTTGCCACATTTACAGCAAGTTCAATCAAGTGATTTTCATCAAGCGAGCTTACTGGGTCATCAATGAACACATATTTCAGTTCATTAAATTGATCTGTTTCCCGTTCCTCTGGGTCTACAATATTCAAAATATCAACCACTTGATTGAGCAATGTATAAAAAACACTCCATATAAAGTTGCTCTCTTCACCCTTTGATATTTTGATATGCGCCACACGTTCTCCAAGTGTGGTGGTCATTTCTTGTAGCTGTGTTTTGAGTTTTGAAAAAGTCACCTCAGAAAAGGCTGGCACCTTTATTTCTACTTCCTTCCCGTTCGGATCATTCTTTTTGTATTTATATTCTTCGTTAAACAGAGGAATGATCTTACTATTTGAATAGCGTTGGAAATTGGCGGCTATATTTTGATCCTGTCCTTGGTCTTTAAGAAAGGTCATTACCCAATAAGTAAAGCTATTTGGCTGGATTTTTAGTTTGGGTTCTGTATCAAATTCCAAATCATTATCCCAGTAAAACAAGTCTTCAGTATGAGCATTGTAATAAAGAAATTTTTTACTGGATGGACCTGCAGATTCATCCTCACTTTTAGGGGCTATTATGTCTTTGAGAGCACGCGAAAGGCGAGTTTTGCCCGTACCATTAAAGGCATAAATCAACTGCACTTTTTTATTAGTATTCTTTAATTTATGGGCAATCCCTGTGAGTGATTTTAAATAGCCCTCATAAAAATCAGAAATATCGCATTCCTTAACAGCCCAATGCCCCCTGTGAAACTCAAAATCATCTATACCTAATTTTTGCTGATGCTCCTTTAAAATACCTCTGGTTAAAGGATAGTGGTCTTTGTCAAATATATACTTAGCGCGTAGGTTATTAGAATTAACTTTGATATCGGTAATTTTTCCAATTCTTGCATCAGCGACTTCATCCTCGACCGCAAAAATGGTTGGCAGGCTCTTGAGCTTATTTATTGCATCGTGGTCTAAGGTTTGAAATTGCCCTCTGACAGGGTCTTCCGTGTATTCTAAAAACCTGCTCAAAGGAATGTTGAATTCCCCTTGATCGCCTGAGTAAAAGCCAGGTACGCTCGCCATGATGAGGTTGTACAATTGACCGCTCATCTACGCTGCTTCCTCCATAGGTTTGGATAAATTCAGCAATAAATCACGGTAATATTCGTATTGTTTTTGGCGCAGTTCAATTTCACGCGGAAGGCCTTCGCTTATGGAATTGGTCAACGCATCGAATTTATCGAGAATGACAACGATCCTTTCTTTTTCTTTCAATGATGGATCGGGAATGCTTATGATTTCTAAATTCTTTTTATTCAATTTTGGTTGGGCTGCACCAGAAATATACGGTGTCAGGTCAATACTATTAAGATAATATTCAACGAACTTTCGTTCCGCATACGTTTCAAATTCAAGCACATGGGCATGATTGTTAACCCAGTTTTTACCGCTAATGCTAAATGCTATAGGGGTGTTTCTGGCTAATAGATTTGCTCCATCTTCAGACACAAGCAAATAATTGCCATCAAAAATGTAATCTTTAACGTAGTCTACGATGCCAGACGCACCATAATAAGGTATTTCCCCAGGTTCTCGCAAGCGGCTGGTGATTGGTTTACGCTTTGAGTCTAGGTTTTTAGAAAGTTCACCGAGCGGCTTGAAGCTGACATTAGTGTCATCGGAAAAAGTGAGGAGTTGGTCACGGTAGTAGTTGTATTGTTTTTTGCGGGCTGTAAGCTCGGCTGTAAGCTCGGCTTTAAGGGCGGTAAAAGCGTCCAGAATCCGCACAATCTCGGCCTGTATCGCTAACGACTTTTCCGGATCGTCAGGGCATGGGATTGGGACTAGGTGCTCCTCCATTTTACTTTTGCGGATTGATGGCACAGCCCCTGAATCATTAGCCAAAGTGCTCAGATTTATTGTTTGCATCCAATAAAAAAGAAAGCGAGACATAACCTTTTCATTCGGTATCAGTCCCATAACGTTATTATCATAGGCGGATGACGATAATAGGACGCGTTTCTTGTTTGTCGCAACTGCAGCTCCAATTTTCGGAAAAATTATTGTTCCTGCAGGCGCTGGAGAGATGCCAAGTTTTTTTATGACTTCATCATCAATATAGTTATTAGCTCTATCCATCATTGTTTCATTACCAACGATATTCATGTCGCTAACTTTATAGAATGGATATATTCCTTCAGATTTCCCTTGATAGGCATTTGGAAATCCCCATCCACTCCGAACTTCAGAGATTTTTCTTAACGGCAGCCACTCAACGTCTGCACCATCCAAAAGTTTTTCTAAAAAATTGGCCTCGCTCATGCATTGATCTCCGCAATGATGGCATCGATATCGGTGCGGAGCTTGGTGATGTTTTTCACCGTAGCATCGATATCGGCATTTAGTTTAACAATATCGGTCTTTTCCCGCTTGTCTTCTGGTTCAATATACGAACTTACCGACAGATTATAATCATTGGCGACGATTTTATCATATGGAATGCTTTCGGCAATGTGATCAACTTTTTCTTTGCTATCAAACATATCCATGATGCGCTGGATATGGTCATCATACATCACGTTATTATTGGTTTCTTTTTTGAAGAATTTTTCCCCGCTGGCATCAATAAACTGGATATCCGTGTTGGGTTTGTTTTTGGCAAGTACCAAAATGGTCACGGCGATAGTTGTGCCGTAAAACAGATTAGGCGCCAAGGAAATGATCGTTTCAACATAATTATTATCGACCAGAAATTTACGGATTTTCTGTTCCGCCCCGCCACGATAGAAAATACCGGGGAAGCAGACAATCGCCGCACGGCCTTTGCTGGATAGATAGCTAAGCGCATGAAGGACAAAGGCAAAATCCGCCTTTGATTTTGGTGCAAGCACGCCCGCAGGGGCAAAACGGTCATCATTAATCAGGGTCGGATCGTCAGAGCCAATCCAGCTCACCGAATATGGCGGGTTGGAAACAATAGCATCGAACGGTTTATCATCACCGAAATGCGGATCAATCAGGGTATTGCCCAGCTGGATATTGAATTTATCGTAGTTGATGTTGTGCAAGAACATATTCATGCGGGCAAGGTTGTAAGTGGTATGGTTGATTTCCTGCCCGAAAAAGCCTTCTTCCACGATATGTGCATCAAAATGCTTTTTGGCCTGCAATAGTAATGACCCAGAACCACAGGCAGGATCATAGATTTTATTCACCTTGGTTTGACCATGCATTGCCAACTGTGCGATCAGCTTTGATACATGTTGCGGGGTAAAGAATTCACCGCCTGATTTACCGGCATTGGCGGCATAGTTGGAAATGAGGAATTCATACGCATCACCGAACAGGTCAATTTGAGATCCGTGGAAATCGCCAAACTCTAAATCCGCTACACCTTTAATGACGGAGGCAAGGCGTGAGTTTTTGTCTTTGACTGTATTACCAAGGCGGTTGCTGGTGGTATCAAAATCGGCAAACAGGCCTTTGATATCTTGCTCTGATGGATAACCGTTAGCCGAAGCCTCAATCTCGGCAAAGATTTTGGCAAGGTCAGTATTCAGGCTTTCGTTAGTGTTGGCAGTTTTGGCAATATTAACAAAAAGCTGACTTGGGTAAATAAAATAGCCTTTAGTTTTGATGGCATCATCTTTAATTTCAGGGGTGATAACGCTATCGGCAAGCTGGGCATAGTTGATGCTGTCATCATCGGCTTCGATATAGCTGGCGAAATTTTCGCTTATAAAACGGTAAAATAGCGTGCCAAGGACATATTGCTTAAAATCCCACCCATCAACCGCACCGCGCACATCATTGGCAATTTTCCAAATTTGACGCTGTAGCGCATCACGCTGTTGTTTACCTGTCATAATTAGCCCTTATTTTTTATAAATCTCTTTAAAAAGAAAATCATTTTACAGGCCTTTTAGCAACTATTTATTCTACAAACAACTTGATATCCATACACATAGCAAGCTAATCTACTGATGTGAATGCGGTTTTGCGTATTCGCCGGGGCTTTGTAACCTCGTGCATAGCGGTTGATATCACCGTTAATGGTGTCGCCTTTCGATCTCTCTATTGAGACCGGGAGGCGACGATGTATGTCCAAGCCTCGCGGCCGAAAGATCGTCGCGGTTGTCTATGCACAACTTACAAACTCCCGGTCACCAGAGCATTTAAGCCTGGTGACTTTTTGTTTATAAAAAGGAGTTATCAAGTGAGAAAATTTTTAATACCAATAATTTCAATTTTGGCGCTTTCGGCATGTGGTACAATTGAAGTACATGATGAGGCGAATGGTATTAAGCGTATAGAGCACCACGGCGCAGCAATTCTTTCTACTTCCCCAGAAGCTGCTTATGCTCACCGTGAAACGCAAGAGGGTATGAAAATCACTGCCTACAAGGCGTGTCCGAGCGGGTACAGCTTAATTAAAGAGCAATATGTAGCTAAAACTGATAATAGCGATGATATGCTCGTTTGGTATGTGAAATGCACATAGTAAGCATTTAATAAATATAAAACCCTAAAAGGGGTTGAATAAAATTTGGAATCGTGTTTTATTTAAATAAAGAAACCTAGAAAGGGGTTTATTTATGGTTGAATATACACGAGGACAAACTGAATTTGCTTTAATGTCTCATTTTTTAAATGGGCAAAATGGCGCTGGCTTAACAAAGAAAAAATTAAAAACACGAGCAAAACGGCTGTTAGAGTTAGATAGTGCTATGTCGGAAAGTGAGAATCTTCCATGCGCGTTCGTGACAGAAAACAAAGGGGCTCAGGGGAGTGCTCGTGTTTTTTTATACGAAAATATTTTTAATATTGGACTTGGCCTTGAATTACTAGATGCAGGATTCAAGCAAAGTGAAGTTGTCTTTCTGCTCCAACATTCTCAAGAAATTTTATATACGGCAGCACGTAGGATAAAAAAATATCCTAATGCTTTCCGTCAGGTCGTATCCTCAGCCGATTATCCCGACCTTCCCAAAGACATGAAAGACAGCAACCTTGCAGATTTAAGGGCGTTCTTTCTATTCCAACGCCTGGATAGGCCGAATTTGGTAAAAGGTAAAAAAGCTCCTTTGTTTTTGTTGCCCAAAATCTGCTTTGGTATTGTGAGTCTTGCCAGTGAAATCAACGACATTTCCTACAGCCAATCAAAAGCCACAATTGTTGAGCTGGGAAATTTGGGCATATCCTTGAACAATTATTTAAAGCAAGCTCCTGAGATCAAGCGTGGACGTCCTAAAACAGAAGGGCATGATGACATTAAATAAAGATTTTAAGCATTTGGGCAAAGGTTTGAAAATTGATTATTACACATGTGATAATTTAAAGCCCTACAAGAATAACCCGCGAACACATAGCGCTAAACAAATTCGTCAAATTGCTAACAGCATTAAAGAGTTTGGTTTTACTAACCCCATATTAATTGACGGCAGTCAAAATATTATTGCCGGGCACGGCCGGGTCGATGCTGCGCGCTTGCTTGGGCTTAAGACTGTCCCAACAATTAATTTATCCTATTTATCTGATGTTCAAAAACGGGCTTATATTATTGCAGATAATAAGTTAGCGGAAAATGCCGGGTGGGATTTTGAGCTTTTACAATCTGAGATATTGACAATTTCAGAAATGGACTTGAATTTTGATTTAACATTAACTGGCTTTGAAGTATCTGAAATTGATAAATTTCTATCGCCTGACGAAGTTGATGAAATGTATAATCAAATTCCAGAATCTCCGGTAGTGCCAGTTTCAAAGCTTGGTGATGTTTGGCATTTAGGTGACCATACTATTTTTTGCGGGGATGCTACAGATAAGCAGTCATATGACCGTTTAATGGATTTTGATGTTGCGCAAGCTGTTTTTACTGATCCCCCGTATAACGTAAAAATTAATGGCCATGTTTGCGGAAACGGAAAAACACAGCATGATGAATTTAAAATGGCATCTGGTGAAATGTCAGAAGCTGAGTTTACCCATTTTCTCCAGTCCGTGCTGTGTAATCTAAAATTATTTTCAGCGGATGGCTCCTTACATTACATTTGTATGGACTGGCGGCATATGAAGGAGCTCATAACTGCCGGGTCTGTTTATACAGAATTAAAAAACTTGTGTATTTGGAACAAGAGTAACGGCGGTATGGGCTCTCTTTACCGCTCTAAGCATGAGCTTGTCTTTGTTTATAAAAATGGCAGGGCGGCTCATGTTAACAATATTGAACTTGGCAAACATGGAAGATACCGGACAAATGTTTGGGACTATGCCGGTGTGAATACATTTCAAAATAATAAAGACCTTGAGCTGCATCCAACAGTTAAGCCGATAGCAATGATTGAAGACGCTATTCTAGACTGCACAAAACGCGGCGATATCGTACTTGATGTTTTTGGCGGGAGTGGCAGTACTTTGATTGCGGCAGAAAAGTGCGGACGTAAAGCCCGACTTATGGAGCTTGATCCAAAGTATGTAGATGTAACCATCCGACGTTATCAAGATGTAACTGGAAGAATAGCCATTCATGAAAATGGTCAAACATTTGAAGAAGTAAGGGAGGTTTGTCGTGTCTGATAATGAAGAGTATAAAGTTGGCTATGGCAAGCCCCCTGAAGAACATCAATTTAAAAAAGGTCAGTCAGGTAATCCAAGCGGGCGTCCAAAAAGAAAACGTATGCGTTTTGCTGAAGATATTTCTGAAATATTTATGAGAAGTTTGAACGAAGAAATTGAAATAAATTTTGGTGGAATATCGCGTAAAGTTACCTCATATGAGGCAATAATTCTCAGGTTAAAGGCAAAAGCTTTAAAGGGAAATTCTAAAGCTCTTAAACTTTATTTAGAGCTCGCGCAAAAAGCAGCGAATGAAGAAAAGTCGCATTTTCAAGATATCAACGAAACGATTTATAAATTGACAGACGCTCTTGAAAATAATTCAGATGAAGAATTTGAGAAAAAATATGGTTTTCCTAAATCGGTGGGCAAAATGATGCACGATTCACTTACTGAAAGTGAAGAAGAAAGGTTTGGATTATAAACCTCTGGACTTCTTTGCTGAAGCAAGCATGTATAGAGCTCCTGAAAGGAGCTTTACATGGAATATTTAGAAAAATTACCAATCAATATTTTACGTGCACGTTGGGAGGGGCTTTGGCAAACAGACGCGCCTCAGCGCATGGGTAAAACGATGCTTGTTAAAAGTATTGAATATAAAAAGCGAGAGCAGAGCGGCGCGGGGTTAACAGCCGAACAGAAAAATCAGCTGGGCAAACTAATCAAACACTATCAGCGGAATCCAAAAGCTTTTGATCCGGGCCGCGTTTTAAAGCCCGGCACAAAACTGATCCGGCATTATGAAGGACAGAAACATATAGTCACAGTTCTAGAAGACGGCTTTGAATATAATGGACAACAAGCTTCTAGTCTCTCGAAAATTGCTAAAGAAATTACAGGCACAGCATGGAATGGGTGGACATTTTTTAGAGCCTCTTAAAACTTAAGATTCGGTAATTTTTCAACAAGTCTCCCTATATGGGCGTGAGCAATTGTTTTCCCAACAGGTGACAGGCGACAGTTTATAATTGGTGAATTGTTCATTGTTTCAATAAAATTAAAAAGATCAGGTTTAATTTGACAAATTTTCTCTTTAATCTGCTCAGGTGAAAAAACATTGTTATCTAGAATACCTATTAATTTTCGTTTTGCATCTTCCCCAATGTTTAGCGAATTAATTTCATCTGAAGAAGCATAGCCTGGCTGTAAGTTATTAGGGGCATGGAAACTAGGTATAATATTTGCTTCTTTGAAAATAGAATGTCCAAGCTGTTCTACAAATATATCTCTTGGTATCCCATTGCAGAATAAACCAGTATACTTTGTTTTTGCTTTCTCATAAAAGTTCTGCTGTGTAAAAGGCAAAATATTTACACATCGCTGGCAGGATAATAGTTCAAAGTTAATATCCGATAAATCGTCCTTTGAGCAGTTAATTTTTTCAAATATGTTCCACATGTTATTAAGGAGGTTTTCTGGTGTATTCCCAATAAATTTTAATTCTGTATTTAATAATATGATACTTAAAGCTTTAAATTGAGATACAGAAAGTTTAGGTGCCGTTTCGACGGCTTCGGAGAAAATTATATCGCTAATTTCAGCGTTTGAAAATTGATCAAAAGATTTTGTAATTAAACGCGATAGAATGTTTTTCAACTCATCTTTTCCAGAGGAAATCGCAAATCCCTTTTGAGCATTAAAAAGATCGTTTTGTTTCCTTGGCGATTTAAACTCGTTTAGAATATTATGGGGGTGCAATGCTAGTTCCTCCATGATTGATATCCTTAAATCTTCAGCTTTTTTTTCAGCTTCCTCTTTTGCTATTCTTTGCAAATTGGGGAAATTCTCGTTCCATACATGTTGCATTATATCCATAGCGTCTTTAGCACTAATTCCTGAAACTATAGTCTCTGCCTGAATTAAAACGCTTTCATTCCCAGCCTTTTGCGTTTGTTTATTCTTTTTTGTCATTTTCTATCTTGCCTATTTGTATTAAAACAGATTTATCTTTTGCCTTTTGCTTTTGAACAATGCTATCAGCAATCTTTTTCTTAAAGAAAAATGCAGTTAGCGCAGTTAATATAAAAACGCCGATTCCGCTAAAAATCCAATCAACATTCGCCTTTATAAAACCAACCAAATTATTCATAATTCTTCACCTTTAATAAACTTAACTGGACTTCCTGCCGAAAGGAAGCGTGTATAGACGTATGACGAATACGCCCCAGAAAAAAGTTTGCGCGATTTACACCCGAAAATCAACAGATGAGCGGTTGGATATGGAGTTCAATACGCTGGATGCCCAACGTGAGGCTTGCGAGGCATATATTCTCAGCCAGCGATCTGAAGGCTGGCAATCCAATGCCGAAGAATATGATGACGGAGGTTTTTCCGGTGGCAACCTTGATCGTCCGGCTTTGAAGAAACTTCTGGAAGATATTAAGGCTAGCAGGGTGCAAATAGTGGTCGTTTATAAAATAGACCGGCTGACACGATCACTAATGGATTTTTCAAAGCTAGTCGATATTTTTGACGAGCACGGCGTTACATTTGTAAGCGTCACACAAAGTTTCAACACCACAACCTCCATGGGGCGATTAACGCTAAATGTGCTTTTATCCTTTGCCCAGTTTGAGCGCGAGGTGGCCGGAGAGCGCATCCGCGATAAAATTGCGGCCAGTAAACGCAAAGGGATGTGGATGGGTGGTGCGCCGCCAGCGGGTTACCGGATTGAAAACCGTCAGTTGGTAATTGAAGAGACTGAAATTGAATTGGTGCGTTATATCTTTGACCGGTATTTAAAGCTTGGGAATGTTCGTGATTTAAAGCATGAGCTCGGCCGCAAAAACATCACAAGCCCCAAGCGGATATCCCAAAAAGGCAAACCGTATGGTGGACAGCCATTCTCAAGAGGGGCGCTGTATGCACTTTTAAAAAATCCGGCCTATGTTGGCAGAATATCCCATAAAGGAAAAATTCACGATGGTCTGCATGAGGGGATTGTTGAGCAAGAGGTTTGGCAGAGCGTTCAAAAAATGCTGAAAGATAATGCGGTAAACCGAAGCGAGACTGTACAAAGCAAGCATCTGCTTCAGGGCTTGATTTATGATCCGGACGGGACAATATATAGCCCTACATATACGAAGCGTCATGGGCGGCAATATCGTTATTATATCTCGCAAAACTTGTTGCAATACAAAGATCATCCTAACGGAATACTGGCCCGATTACCCGCTCATGAAATTGAAGCGCTGGTAGAAAAAACATTACGGCAGGAAATTCCCAAGTTTTGTTATAAACTGGATGCAAATATACAGGGGCATATATCAATCCAACATAACAATATTCCCGGCCATGACTTAATTCGGCTTTGTTTAAAGAAGGTGACGATTGGGCTTGAAGAAATAATTCTGCAAATCCAGCCGGAGCCTTTTGCAGAATTAGCTTTAAAATATTTGAACCTCAATATATCCGGACTTGGAAAAAACTATGATGTGTCCGTACCCTTTAAGCTTAAGAAAGCCCAACGCGGCGCATTGGTCATAGAGCCTGAGGGCGAAAAGAATATTTTTGATCTGCCGCCATCCGGTTTGAAAAAACTTGTGCAGGGTACCATCTGGCGAGAAGAACATTTTGATGGCATGGCCCTTAAGGCAATTGCAAAGCGTGAAGGTTGTTCTGAAGCCTATGTTGGCACAGCTATCTATCAAAGCCTGGACCTTGGCAGCTGATTTTCCCTGTTAATTCCCTGCTTATATTAAGCATTTTGACGGTTAACCCGCGAACGATATGGCTTTTAGCGGGGCTCCCTTATAAAAGATAAAAAAATTCCCTGTTAATTTCCCTGTTAGCAGGGAATTTGATCCCGGCACGCGGCGAATTTGCCGTTTGAGAAAAATCAAAGAAATGGGGGTATATTGGTATATTCTGGGCGTGTGGCAAAAATACCACCATGCGTAAAGCGCGCAAAACGTGGGCTATTGCCCTGTATTTACTAATATATCTGGGAAAGATGAGACTAGATGGCTGCCTCTTGTGGATTCGAACCTATGCATGGTGAGAAAAAATTTTGTAATGAAATTAGGTGTTTACCCAGTTTTTCATTTTTAGATTATCAATAGAAGTTATCATTTAACAATTTTGAGCAATTTTGTTGCTGGTAAAAAAATCACAGAAAAAGTTCGATTTTTTTGATTGGATAGATATGAGTCAAAATCGAACCTGGAAATCTTGTATTTGACTCAGACCTTCAGAAGTGAGTCATTTGCGAAACTGGAAATGTCGATCTCGGCACGCGTGAAAAATCCGATCTCAGACAAATCGAAAAAATTGCCTGTTATTGGTCTTTCTCTATGCGTGTCAAAAAAATGGGTATAAAAATAGCCCGCAATTTGCGGGCAAAAACCAGAAAAAATCGTTTAAAATCAACTGTTTAGGACTGAGTGGCTGGGGTGGCAGGATTCGAACCTGCGCATGGCGATACCAAAAACCGCTGCCTTACCGCTTGGCTACACCCCAGTGAGAGAGCACACGTTAATTCAAATAAAACCAAAATTCAAGCCCCATAAAACGCTTTAAATGAAAAAAATACGTGTTTGGCGGAATTTTTTATTCAAAAACATAGTCGAAGTGTGTTATGTTATTTTCATTCAGGTTAACAGAATGCATTAAGGGACTGGGCACGTATGACTCAATTCGGCCGCAGAGCATCGCAATCAAAGGCGCGCGAAACAACGCTGTCAGCGCACCAAGAGCGCGTTTACGGGGAATTCTTCAAAGCGATTGAGCAGGTCGGGCGCCGACTGGAGCGCACCGAATCCGAGCGCGACCGTCTTGCAACCCGCGTTTCAAATCTGGAATCCCGTGCTGAAAAAGATGAGCTGACGGGTAATTATTATCTGCCTGTTCGAGCTGACCATCATGATGATTCGCACGTTGCACCCATGCCGAAATCGGTCATGGCCGCATCTTTTGTGAGTGTTTTTGTTGCGCTGTTTGCTTTGGGCGTGGTTCTGACCCAAGAACCCACATTGTCGAAAGAGCAAATCGCGGCCCTTCAGTTTAACCCGCCGAAATATGCGAATTTAAATCCGCAAAGCCCGTATTGGCAAAAAGTAGATCTGTCGCAATCCGGCCAGACTAGCGCGCCTGTGAAACGCGAGGCCCCGACAGAAGAAGTTGCAGATATATATAGTGATACGCGCCCTGACGAGGCTGAGCTGGCAGAAGTTGTCAACGAGCCTGATCCATTGATACAGTCGATTTTAAACTCGCTTGAGAATACATCGAACGAGCAAGCAGGCGTTAATATTGATGCTGAAGAAGTTGACGTTGCCATTCAGGAAAATATAACCCCTGAAGCTGGTGAGGAAATTGTTCTAAATATTCCGATCGAGGAAATTGCCCCTGCGGCTGGCGAGCAATCCGCGGAAGACATTCAGGAAGCGACAACTGTTGCAAATGAGCCCGCACCTGCGCCCGTTGAGGTGGCAAAGGCACCAGAGGTGGTCGCCAAACCTGCGCCAGCTGTTGCAAAGCAGGAGCCTGTGAAGGCTGAAGTTAAACCTGTCGTTGTTGAGACTCAGAAATCACTTACGCCGTTACAGGCTGTAGATGCTAAGCCCGATCCTTCTTTACCGGAATCTCTAAAATCATTGGAGGCGCGTGCGCTTGACGGTGTGGCTGAGGCCCAGCATGACCTGGCAACATTATATGCGGCCGGTAATAATGTGAAGGCGGATTACTCCCGCGCCTTATTCTGGTTCAAGCAGGCGGCTGACGGTGGAATCGCAAATGCACATTATAATCTTGGTGTTATGGCTCACCAGGGTTTGGGACAAGCAGTGGATATGACCGGCGCACTGAAGTGGTATCAGAACGCGGCCGAGCTGGGGCACCCGGAAGCTTTATATAATCTGGGAATTGCTTTTACGGAAGGTATCGGCGTTGACCAGGATATAGAGCGTGGCGCGTCTTATTTCAAACGCGCAGCTGAAGTCGGTGTGGCACAGGCTGCATATAACCTCGGCATTTTGTACGAGAGCAGCTTTCTGGGAGGAATTGATAAGCCCGAAGCAGCCAAGTGGTATAAAACAGCGGCAGAATCCGGCCACCAAGATGCGCTGGCATCATATGCGCGTATAACGGGTCAATCACTTGAGGTGTCTGCTGATTCGGTTCAATCTATTGAACCGGCTGCAGGGATGGCGCAACAGGATTTGATTGAATCTATCCAGAGCATTTTGATCACAGAAAAATATTTGCCGGGATACGCAGATGGCGTGATGGGCGCACAGACCGTTGATGCGATCAAAGCTTACGAGCGTGCGAACGGACTGTCTGTGACCGGGCAGGCGACGCCCGAGCTTTTGTCTTATATGCGTGCTGAATAAAAATTACCTTTTATTTATAAGGCCTTTTTTAACCCACCAGTTCGGGTTTTCACGTTTTATTTTTCTGGCCGCTTTTCGAGTATCGCGTTCGTTCTCAAAAAGAGCGAAACATGTTGCCCCGCTGCCGCTCATGCCCAAATAGCCCTGACCCTTTTGTCTTTCGAGTACTTCACGTATTTTTTTAATGTCCCGGCATAGATCCTCTGCTGCGGGGGCCAGATCGTTAGAGTGAATCGAAAGCCAGTTAAAATAATCTTTTGTGCTTGTAGCGCCAAACGGGGTAACAGCCTTTGCATTAAATTCGCCTTTTAACGATTTAAATACATCTGCGGTTAAAACGGGTCTGTTGGGGTTTACCAAAACGATGTTGCTTTGCGGCAGGCTTTCAAATGTTTCAATTTTCTCGCCAATTCCTGTTACGATGGCACCATGCTGCTTTAAACACATGGGCACATCTGCACCCACTTTTTCGGCAATTTCAAGCAGTGCACTGTCATCATCTATCTTGTGAAGACGTGAAAAAAGTCTGAGCGCCGCTGCCGCATCACTCGAACCGCCGCCGATGCCGCATCACTCGAACCGCCGCCGATGCCGGCCCCAACAGGTAAATTTTTGTAAAGGGTTATTTCTCCACATAAAAGCAAATCAAATTTTTCGCAGAATAGCTTTAAGGTTTTGACAACAAGGTTGCTGTCATCGGCAGGGGCGCTGTCTCTATAGGGGCCCTTTACTTTGAACGTGAAGCTGTTGCCTTTTGTTTCTTTGTAGACAATGCGATCTGCAATGTCAGGGCAAAACACAACATGACTGTAGAGCAAATGATAACCATCAGGCCGTTTTCCTGTTATATGTAAGAATAAGTTGATTTTGGCTGCGGCATCTTCCGAATGTTTTTTCATACCGCCTATATATCAGATTTGTATTTCGATTACAAAGCATCCGGTTTCTCCATTTCGGTTACAGAGGCAGAGTCTGTTTCAATTTCAGAATATAACCCATGCTTCATTTTTCTGGATAATTCGCCCAGCAGCTGAGTGTCGTCAGAGAAACGTCCGGCGCGCTCCCATTGATAACGGGCTTCTTTCAAGCGGCCGCTCTTCCAATAGGCGTCGCCAAGGTGATCATTCATCGTGGCATCTTCGGGGTGCAGTTCAATCGCTTTTTCAAGCCAGTAGGACGCTTCATCATATTTTTCAAGCTTATAGAAAGCCCAGCCATAACTATCCATGATATAACCGTCATGCGGGCGCATTTGAACAGCCTGTTCTATCATGTCCATGGCGCGTTCAAGATTGACACCTCTGTCAACCCAGCTATAGCCCAAAACATTCAAAAGGGCAGGGTTGTCAGGGCTTAGTTCTAAAGCTTTAACAAAATCCTTTTCTGCCGCAGGCCAGTTATCCATTTGTTCATGCGCCATGCCACGTGCATATAAAACATTCCAGTGATCAGCGCTTATGTCGCTACCCAGCTTGGATACAGCATTGTTATAGGCAACCAGAGCCAAATCAAATTGATTCTTACTTTGGTGGATATCGCCTGTGCGAACCAAAGCTTCATAGACGTAATGCGCATTGTTCTGCATATTTTTTAATATACCAAGCGCGCTTTCAGGCTGATCGGCCTGTTCAAATGCATGAACCATCTTCATCTGGGCTGTCTTGTATAAGACATTGGTTGGCAAAACTTTTTTATAATAGGCAATGGCTTCATCGTAATGATGGTTTTCGGTCATTAGGTCCCCCATCAGAATGAAGGCTTCCTGATTGGTGTGTCCGACATATTCTGCAATGCGGTTGTAAATCAACGCGCTGTCTTTGGCATCGCGGTCTGAAAGCAGCTGGGCCATACTATATAGGGTAAAAGCCATTCCCTGATCGGGCTTTGTAAAGAAGGCTTCGGGCACCTCTTTGGCTGCTACGCGTTGCAGGGCCGTTTCCAAATACGGGTTGTTGGGCTCTTGCTCGTTAAACAACTTATATACTTTTTCGGCCGTTTCCCAATCGTGATTACGTTCAAAAAAGTTAGCAACCATCAAGGTTTCCTGCAGGGGCAATCCTTTTTGTAGGCTCATTCTATAGGCAAGGTCGGCTTGCTGTGTCTGAGCGGTAAAGTCGAGTATAATAGCCTTTTGAAAATTATAGGCATTGTCATCGGTAAAATCTGAAGCTTCAAGCTGGCTCATCGCTCGTTCTGTATTGCCTTCAGCCGCACTGTTCCAGGCTTTTAGTAAAGGCACGGCATATCCGCCAAATACATTCGTATCGATCTCGGCCAGGGTTGCGTTTGATTTTTGATAGTCGCCATCTTTAAAGGCTTTTATGGCCCTAAGAATGTGGGCAAGCTCCCCACCTTCGCGTAAATCACTTATTTTATCGGCATAAGATAGGGCGCTGTCAAAATCGGCAGTCGTAATCGCCATCAAAAATGCGCGATCCAAAATGCCGTTTTTATCGGCTTTGCCGATGTCGGAAAGCTCGAACGCTCTATTCATGTAGCGATAGGCATTATCCCAATCTTTGTTCTTTTGAGCAGAGCGACCAGCCAAATAACTGCCCGTCACAGTCGGGCGCAACATCGGATTCAGGCGGGCCTGGTGCTGCTTTAGAATATCCTCTAGCTCGGCCGTGACTGCGTCAGGATACTGATGTACAGCCGGTCCATTATTTAATGTATTAAAAAACGGGATGCTGTCCTTGTAATCAGACGAGATTACGCCTGCTGCAAATGCAACAGACACAGATAGTGCGATCAGGGATTTCTTATTCAAAATATGCTCCTTTTGACGCTTTTTAGCCTATGGCTTTATTTCGGTATTCGACCCAAGCGGCAGGACGTATCTTTATTATCCCGCGCATATATTAAAATTTGGTCAAAAATTCTGAATTTCAATGGTAAATCCGGATTTTTTTGGATTGTCATGTCTTTTTTTATGTGATAATTGTAATAATCTTACAAAAAAGCGGGGGCTATTTTGTCCAAAAAACGTAAAAGCGTTGTTGCTGCATTCGCGAGTGTTTCCCTGATCGGGGCTGCGCCCGTTTATGCCGTCCCAGATATTTCACCTGTAACGGAAACAGTTTCCGGGGCATCCGAATGTGAGAGCGTGGGGCAGGGGTTCTCGAACGGGGAAGTTTATAAAGATAGAAGTTGTGTCCTTTTGACTGATTTTCTGGCATCCCCTGATGCCTATAAGGGCGAGAAAATGCACGGAACATTAACGATGCTGTTTAATTCGTCGGCGATGGGGCGCCAAATGCTGACCGAGGCGGCGGCTGAAGGGTATCGCCTTTGTGATATGAATTTACCGCCCTATGTCGCGGCTATGCATTTTAAAGACGATAGAAAAATCGGTGTTGATTACTCACATGAAAAAAGTCAGTTGGACTATTTAACAAATGTGGTTCATGAACTGGGGCACTTTTACCAGCAGTCCCATTTTGGTGTTAACCATTTTGCGCTTGAACGCTCCTTGTATGATAATCAGAGAGTGATGCTGGCCATGGAAACGGCTGCGCCCGTTATGGAGGTTATCGCCGTATACGAGGCTGGTTTAGCGGGCTCGGTTAACTGGCGGGCAGCTTACATGAAAAACAGCATCAAAAGACAATTGCTGGAAAATTTTGATCAGGAATATAATCTTTCCAGAAGCTCGGGGGAAAGCCACCGGGCCGCCATTAATCGCGCGGCGGCAAGCGCATGGCAGGCCGTGCTACAAGATCAATATAAGCTTGATTTTTATAACAACCGCGCAGCCAGAACAACATTAATGTATTCGGAGTTTTTGCGTTCTGACATGACATCCTATGATCGTAACGCTGTCATCGATCAGGTCAACAACGCCGGAAGGATCGGGGATACTATAAGTTTTACTAGCTTTGACGCCCTGCCATCGACACAAAGGCTTTTCGGCAAAAGCGACCAGACGCGCCAGTTTTTCGAGGCGGTAGAGTGGTATCGTATTTCCAAAATTTGGGGCACTGACCATCCTGATGTGCAGGCCAGATATGATGGTCTGGTTACGGCCAATAATGCCTTTATACAAAAAGATTTCGAGCAGGTCATATGCAAGATGAAGCAGGGTATGAACACCAGAGATGCGCTGGATGATACAATTGTGCCATTAACAGCGGCAGAAATATCGACACGCGTAAATGTGAATGTGCGCTTTCACATGTGACCTTGAGCGCGCGAAACGAGTATGATAAAAATAGGCATAATTTAAATTATAAATCAGGGGTTTAAGATGAAAAAATCAAAGTCAAAAAGGCTGAAGGCTGTTTTTGCCGCGGCGGCAGCGTCAATGATGGTAACAAGTATGCCTGCGGGGGCGCATATTCACAGTATGCCGTTCCAGGGACAACAATTCGTAAATGATAATGGCGATCCGGGGGTGATCCGTATTGCCGGAATGCGTATAGATCAGCGTTCATGCCTTTCTTTGGATGATTTTCTTGCAGATACATCAAATCACCGACGTGCCCCAAGCTATGAAACCTTGACCGAGCTTTATAATTCCTCTGCTTTCAGCCGTAATCTGATGCGTGATGCGGCAGATCAGAATGTACAGGTTTGTGATATGGGGCTGCCAAACAATATCGCAGGTGTTCATATTCCACACTTAAACAAGGTTGGGCTTGATTTCAAACGCAACACTTCGACGCATTTAAATATGGTCTATATGGCGCACGAATTTGCGCACTATACCCAGTTTTTGAACGGCAGTGATTATTTTGACCCGAACAGAACCATGTACGAAAATCAAAGGGTGTTGCTGGCCATGGAAACGGCGGCACCTGTTGCGGAATTGATCGCAATGTTTCTGGCCGAGGAAAATGGCGACCGCCGGGCCTCGTCAGCTTTTCCACACAGGTCCGAAGAATCGCGCTGGTACCGCGCCTTTAAACTTGAATATCGTAGCCAAATCCGTGCGGGGGTTACACATGATGACGCCTTGAACGCTGCAGCGAATAAAGTCTGGATCAATACCTTTGATGATCAGGACAAGCTAGATCATTATAACAATGCGCTTTTAGGATTTACGCTGGTGAATATGCATTTACTTAAGCCATCCGTGGCGGCCAATTATTCGGACCCTGACCTGGCAGCCGCTGTCAGAGGGGCTGGACAGCTTTCGGACACCGTAGATTTCACCAATCTGGATACGATGCCAAGCGGCGAGGCGCTGTTTGGACGCAATGATCGCATGCAGCGTATATTCGAAGCAATGGAATGGTATCGCCAAAGCAAAATTTATGGTGCTGATAACGAATGGGTGATCTGGCAGCAAAACAATCTGCGTGCAAATGGAAACCGCTATGTCGACGCCGATTTTGACGAGGCATTACGGGATATCAGAAAAGGTAAACGTGCGGACCGCGCAATTGCCGATTCCGTCAGCCGCCAGAGAAACTCATTCGAAGCATCAGATATTTCAACGTTTCATACGCCGAATATCTCTGTGACGTATAAGTTTTAAATGTGATTTTTACATTCCCGTGTAATTCGGACCACCGCCGCCCTCGGGCACTGTCCAGTTAATGTTCTGTGCAGGGTCTTTGATGTCGCATGTTTTGCAATGTACACAGTTTTGCGCGTTAATCTGGAATTTTGGCTGACCATCATCGCCCTGAATAATTTCATAGACCGAGGCAGGACAGTATCTTTGTGCGGGCTCGTCATAGATCGGCAGATTTTGCTGAACCGGCACGGACGGGTCTTTTAATTTTAAATGACAGGGCTGATCTTCGGCATGGTTTGTATTTGATAAAAAGACGGATGATAAAATATCAAAGGTCAAAACCCCATCCGGTTTCGGATATTCAATTGGCGTGCAGTCCTTCGCAGGTTTTAACTGTGTATGATCGGCATGGTTTTTAAATGTCCATGGTGCTTTGCCACGCAATATATATGTGTCCAGACCGGCATAGGCAAGGCCGGCATAAAGGCCCTTGTGAAAGCCGGGGCGAATGTTGCGTGCCGTATAAAGCTCCTCATGCAGCCAGCTGTTTTTATATTTTTCGGTGTAAGATACAGCTTCTGCCTGATCGCCCGCTACAGCCTCAAAGACAGCTTCAGCAGATAACATTCCCGATTTCATGGCAGTGTGATTGCCCTTGATTTTGGGTGTATTCAAAAAACCAGCAGCATCGCCAACTAAAACGCCACCTGGGAAAGTCAGACGTGGCATTGATTGATATCCGCCTTCGGATAATGCGCGCGCACCGTATGAAATGCGTTTACCGCCTTCCAGATATTTTTTGATGTCAGGATGCGTTTTAAAACGCTGCATTTCTTTGAACGGGTGCAAATAGGTGTTTTGGTAATCCAGCCCCACCACAAAACCGATTGATACCAGATTATCACCGTAATGATACATCCATGATCCGCCATAGGTTTTGCTGTCCATCGGCCAGCCGACGCTGTGCACAGCAAGGCCTCTTTTATGCTGTTCAGCTGGGATTTCCCAAATTTCTTTAACGCCGATCCCGTATGTTTGCGGGTCGCAATCTTTACGCAGGTCGAACTTTTCCATCAGCATTTTCGATAGATGCCCACGGCAGCCTTCGGCGAATATTGTTTGTTTGGCATGCAGCTCTAATCCGGGCTCGAAACTGTCTTTATGTGATCCGTCAGCAGCAACGCCCATATTGCCGGTGGCAACACCTTTGACACGGCCGTCTTCGTGATACAGAATTTCGGCGGCGGCAAAGCCGGGATAGATTTCAACGCCCATGGCCTCGGCCTGTTCGGCCAGCCATTTGCCGAGCTCTCCTATAGATATGATGTAATTGCCATCATTATGCATTTGTGGCGGGGTGGGGAGTTTGAAAGAGGATTTTTCCGTCAGGAATAAAAAACGGTCTTCCGTGACAGGCGTATTCAATGGTGCGCCTTTTTCTTTCCAGTCAGGGATCAATTCGTTCAATGCGCGCGGTTCGAACGCCGCGCCTGACAATAAATGCGCCCCGACTTCTGATCCTTTTTCCAAAACGGTGACATGGATATCTTGGCCTTTTTCAGCGGCCAGCTGTTTCAGGCGAATGGCCGCGGATAATCCTGACGGGCCGGCCCCGACGATGACGACATCGACTTCCATACTTTCGCGCTGAACATTTTCCATCTTGAAACTCCGTTTGTTTTACTCTTTATATATAGTGTGCATTTATTTTTAATTCAGTAAAGATATCAAATGGCTTATCGCATCATGATTATCGGGTCTAGTTGCTCGGGCAAGACAACTTTAGGGCGCCGATTGGGGCAGACGCTGGATGTCAAGCATATCGATCTCGATGATTTGAATTGGCTGCCCAATTGGCAGGCAAGTACGAAAGAGGATTTACGACGAAAGATTAAAGAGGAAATTCGGGATATCGACAGTTGGGTTATAACAGGCGGCTATTCCCAAACGTGGGATATTACAATGCCATTGGCAACCCACGTCATTTTCCCCGATCTGCCATACCCGATTTTGCTATGGCGGCTTTTGGTGCGGACGTTTCGCAGAGTGAGGAAAAAAGAAAAATGCTGCGGTGATAATGTCGAAACGCTGTCAAACTTTTTGTCAAAAGACTCTTTGGTGATTTGGCAAATCAAAAACTTTAAAAGTAAAAAAGAGCGATTTGAAACACTGAAGGCAAAACCATATAATCCTGATACAAAATTCCTGAGATTTAAAAGGATCAGGGATGTTCAAACCGTTATAGATGCTTTATAAAATAAACATGTCTCAAGATTTATCAGATATAGCGGCGCTGGATTGGCACCTTGAAGTCGGGGCGGATGAAGCGATTGGCGATGCGCCAGTTAACTGGCTTGCCAAAGCGCCTACTTTGTCAAAACCGACGGCGGCTTCAGCTTCTTCGGCGATCAAAACACCAATTTCTGCAGGAACACCAAAGTTCGATCCGCCCAAAGCACAAAAGTCTCTGGAGGTTGCCCCGCCATTGGGCACGGCAGATGCCGCGGTCGAAGCCCGCCGCATTGCGGCAGAATGTGAGGACCTTGAGGCGCTCGAAAAAGCGGTGCGCGCATTTGAAGGTTGCCCGTTAAAACGAACGGCGAAAAATACGGTTTTCTGCGATGGCAATCCAAAAGCCCGCATTATGCTGATTGGCGAGGCCCCGGGCGCGGAAGAGGATAAGATGGGCAAGCCCTTTGTTGGGGCGTCAGGCCAACTGCTGGATAAAATGTTTGGTGCCATTGGGGTTTCGCGCGAAGCTGATGAGGTTGAAAAAGCCATCTATATTTCGAACATCGTATTCTGGCGTCCGCCGGGTAACCGCGCCCCAAGCCCTGCCGAGATTGCTGTCTGCCTGCCGTTTGTCGAACGTCATATCGAAATAGTGAAGCCTGAAATATTAGTTTTTTGTGGCGGCGTGGCAGCCAAGGCCTTGATGGAAACAACCCAAGGCATCACACGCCTGCGTGGAAAATGGTATGACTATGAAACGTCTAAACTGGGCAAAGCTGTGCCGTCTTTGGCGCTTTTTCATCCTTCATATTTGTCGAGATCACCCCAGCAGAAAAAATATGCGTGGCAGGATTTACTGATGATTCAAAAGAAAATGGCCCAATAAGGTCATCTGATTCTCTGGTTTTAAGGTAGGTTTTAGTTGTTTTTTCATAAAAACGATATCTGTTTTTATTCCATGAATACAATCCCTTAAAAACACGGGGCTTGGCATCATCCTCCCAAATAATGCTTTCTGAATTGCAAAAAGCTGTAATTTAAGATAAAAAATAAGTCTATTCGCGAATAAAGAAAATAAAAAGGTGTGCCGTTTGATACAGCATCGCGCTAAAATACTATTTGCTATTGCAGGATTTCTGGTTTTTTTGCTGGGTGCCGGCCTTAAGGCTACGGCGTCGATCACATCACATGTGCCTAGCCCCAAGCCTCATGTTTTTCAGGAACAGGATCAGGCGGGTCCGCTAAAGCCGTTGAATGTTCCATCGGAATTCCTTTCAAAAGAAGATACGAAACTCTATCAAAAAATATTTGCAGTTCAAGAAAGCGGTCAGTGGGATCAGGCAGATAAGCTGATCGGGCGTCTTTCAGACGATGTTTTGATGGGCTATGTTCTTTATCAGCGTTATATGCATCCCGATGCCTATACATCAACCTATCCCGAATTGCAGGCTTGGTTGAAAAAATACCGCGATCACCCGGGCGCCGATGATATCTACAAGATTGCTTCGCGCCGTCACATGAAAGATTACAAGGGACCGTTGAAGCCTCAAACAGGTCTAAAGACAATTGGTGGGCTCGATATTCACGGTAACAGCCGTGCGAAACCATTGCCGGCACAGGGCTACAGTAAATCACAATCTGCCCATGCCTATAAATTGAGCCGTCAGATACAATCTGATCTTGCCAAGGGGCGTCCGACGTCTGCCTGGGAACGTCTTAATACGGACTTTAATAAAAAAGTAATTACAGACGGTGATTTTGATCGTCTTCGTTCCGAGATTGCCCAAAGCTATTTTTATCATGGCAAAGCAGATGAAGCCATGATCCATGCGCGCGAGGCTTTTAAACGCACGGGGGACAAAGCGCCTTTGGCAGGTTGGATTGCGGGCTTGATCAGTTGGCAGAATAATGATCCGGGTCGCGCTGCTGTTTATTTCGAATCTGTTGCAGATACGGTTTATGCATCACCTTGGACAGTTTCGGCAGGGGCCTATTGGGCATACCGTGCGCATAAACAATCGCGCAACCGCTATGCTGCCAAAAAATACCTGAAGGTTGCCGCCGATTACCCCTACACATTCTATGGCATTTTGGCCCACCGCGCGCTTGACCGTAAAAACTATATTTACAGCTGGGATGCAGAAGAATTTCTTGTTGATCATTTCAACACGCTGGAAAAAGACGATGCGGGCCGCCGCGCAATTGCTCTGTTAAAAGTCGGAAAGCGCGACATGGCCGAGGCCGAGCTGAAGCAGATTTACATTCAGCAGGACAGTGATCTCCGTAAAGCTGTCGTGTCACTGGCACACCACTGGAATATGCCGTCATTGTCCCTTCAATTGGCAGGGGCGCTTAAAAATGATGATGGCAGCCTGATGGACCCGTCGCTTTATCCGTCAATGCCATGGAGCCCGAAAGACGGTTTTAAAATCGATCGTGCCCTGATCAAAGCCTTTGTCAGACAGGAATCAAGATTTAACCCCAAGGCGATCAGCCATTCTGGCGCAATTGGCCTGATGCAATTGATGCCGACAACGGCCAAATATATTGCGGGTAAAAGCTTGTCAAAGAGCACTTTGAAAACGCCTGAAGAAAATCTGAGCCTGGGGCAGAAATATATCGGCAGCCTGATGCGTGACCAACGCATTGGTGGCGATTTGTTCAAACTGATGATTTCCTATAATGCGGGTCCGAACCGTATGGCGCGTTGGGCCTCCGAAATCGGTCATGATGATGACCCGCTTTATTTTATCGAGGCGATACCATCGCCAGAAACCCGCGCCTTTGTGGAGCGCGTCATGACCAATTACTGGATATACCGTATCCGTATGGGGCAGGACCTGCCGTCTCTGTCGGATGTTGCCCAGAATAATTGGCCTGTTTATGTGTCGCAAGATTTGCCTGCACGCTTGCAAATGGCATCCAACTGATATTCACCTGAATTTAAGACTTACTTGCTACCCTTAAAGATATTTTAAAGGGGAGACTCCTATGGGATTTCATAGATGTGAATATATAAGCCGGGAAGAGGCAGAGGCAAAAGGGCTGAAATATGCTAAGTACACGAGTAGCTCTGGCGATACGATTATAAATTTTCAATCAGGGCGTAGCTGGCAATTCCCGGATATGGCCGCACTGTATATTGAGCTGGGCTGGGTGCCGCCAAAAGAGTTTATCGAAGACCTTCAATCAGGTGAGATTTTGGACAGCACAAGGATGCAAACCAAATCAATGACGCGTCGGGTTGGCTATCTATCGCCCGAAAAAGATCCGCTGCCGCTTGAAAGGAATCCGATGGTCCCCGAAGGCCTAGAGGATAAGCTAGCGGATATTATATCAAAAGCATCTGACTTTGGTGCTCGACGTAAACAGTACCGGGGCGGTGGTCCGCGACGATAAAAAAATACTGATTTTCTTTTGAATTTTCGTTATATTCTATTTTCATTTATAGAGACGGAGAAAATCTTTAATGTCTGAATTTAAGAATCCCAACGAACTGCGCAATTCATATCTGAATTTTATGAAGAATTTGGGCGCAAAAATTGTCCCATCCAGCAGCCTTTTGCCGGAAAATGACCCGTCGACGCTATTTACAGGCAGTGGTATGCAGCCGATGGTTCCATATCTGTTGGGCCAACCGCATCCCGAAGGCAACCATATTGCCAACGTGCAAAAGTGCCTGCGCACGGTTGATATTGACGAGGTCGGTGACCATTCACATCTGACCCTGTTCGAGATGATCGGACGCTGGGCCTTTCAGGCTGATCCTGCCAAATACAAGAAAGAGCAAATTCAAGCCATCTGGGATTGGCAAGTCGGTGAATTAGGATTGGACCCGAAACACCTCTATATCAGTGTTTATTCAGGCAACAAGGATCTGGATATCGTTAAGGATGAGGATGCGATTTCCATATGGAAAGATTTGTTTGCCAGTGTCGGCGTTGATGCCACGGTTGAAGACAAGCCATATGAATTCGGCGCATCCCGCGGCGGGCGCATTTTCGTATATGATGAAAATGAAAACTGGTGGAGCCGTTCAGGCCCGCCAAAGAATATGCCTGTGGGCGAGCCAGGTGGCCCTGACAGTGAAATGTTCTTTGATTTCCAACCGGACGGAGATGATAAATTGCATCCGGCGGAAGGCGGAGCGCGTTTTGTTGAAATCGGCAATAACGTATTTATGGCCTATCGCCGTAATGATGACGGGTTCGAGCCAATCGCAAAGCCGAACATTGATTACGGCGGAGGGCTGGAGCGTCTGGCATCTGCGGTCAATGGCGATGCTGACATCTATAAAACAGCCTTTTTTACAAACCCCGCTAAAAAGCTGGAGGAATTATCAGGCCGGAAATATACAGATTCAACACGTGAATTCCGTATTATTCTGGACCATTCACGCGCGACGACATTTCTGATCGGCGATGGCGCTGTGCCATCAAACACAGATGCGGGATATATTACACGTCGCCTGATGCGCCGTGCGATTAGAACAGCCCGTAAGATCGGCATTGAGACAGCTTTCATGGCTGATCTGGCGAATGTCTTTATTGATGAATCTGCGGCCTATCCAAATTTGCAGGAGGGGCGCGATAACATTTTACAGGCCATCACTGCCGAGGAAGCAAAATTCCAGAAAACGCTGCAAACGGGCGAGCGTGAAATGCAAAAGCATATGGAGCAAAACGGTAAAGTGACAGGCCGCGATGCTTTCTTTTTCTATGAAACATACGGTTTTCCTAAGGAATTAACCGAAGAATTCCTGGCAGAATACGACCAGAAGATGGTTGAGCCGGAAGGCTTTGAGAAAGCGGCAGACGAGCATTCGGAGAAAAGCCGCACGGCATCTGCCGGAAAATTCGCCGGCGGTCTGGCGGATCATAGTGAGAAAACAACAGCTCTGCATTCGACAACACATCTGATGCTGGCAGCCCTGCAACAGGTTTTGGGCGACCATGTGCACCAAAAGGGCAGTAATATTACGCCTGAACGTGCCCGTTTCGATTTCAACTATGAACAGAAAATGACGGACGAGCAGAAAAAAGCCGTTGAAGAATGGGTGAATGCTGCGATTGATGCCGATGCCAAAATGGAAGTCGTTGTGATGCCGAAACAGCAAGCGATGGATGAAGGCGTAGAAGGCAGCTTTTGGGAGAAATATCCCGATCAGGTGAACGTCTATATCTTTGAAGACAGCAATGGAAAAATCTGGAGCAAAGAGCTGTGCGGCGGCCCGCACGTGGATCAGACATCAGATATTGCCAAGTTCGGTCGCTTTAAAATCAAGAAAGAGGAAAGCTCCTCCGCCGGCGTGCGCCGTATCAAAGCAGTTTTGATTGAGTAGTCTTTATTTTAATTGAGCCGTTTTTTTCTTTTTTGAATGCGTGACCGATGCTGAAATGACGCCTTCATTTTCGCTTAAGGTTAAAGTCCTGTAAAGCAGTTCATCACCATCGATACCGTTCATTAAAAGGGTGGTTTCAGAAGTTGCCAGTATTTTTCTTATTTTCTCGGGCATGGTCTGAACCGTCTCAACAAGATTACTTTTGGCGTCATTAATTTCCTTGCGGCTTTTGGCATTAAATACAGCCTGCAAAGCACGTTCATAGTTATTCAGGGCTTCAATATCATTTTTAAGCATTGCTGTTTTCCTCATTACATCCAATTTTTTGCCATAATACACTGAGAGCGCCCAGCTGTCAAGAAAATTAGATACCCAAGCTCTTGACCTTATGTAAAATATTTGCTATAGTGGCATAGATTTTTAATAAGGAGATTCGAAATGAACTGGAAAAAAGGCGCTTTGGCATTTGCAGCAGGGACAGTATTTGGCGGTGGAGTGATTGCCGTTGGTCTGCAAGACGATAAAATTATACCTGAACGCACAGAATTCACATGCCCGGACCTGAAAATGGATGATGGTGAAACGTTTTCAGATACCGCTATGGGCGAAAATCCATTTACTATAGATTTTGGAACCAATGCAATCTGGTACCAGAATGAAGATGGCCAGTCTGTTGCTGTTGAGGGCTGCCGTAATTATAAAATCACGAACCAGCAGTTTCGGCTGACCACTGGGTTTTAAGAAATAAAATATTGCACTGCCGATTCTATATGTTATAAATGCGCTGGATTAACCTAAAGTATAAGAAAACATAGAGGATATCATGGCAGTACAAAGAACACTTTCTATTATCAAGCCGGACGCAACACGCCGTAACCTGACAGGTGCTATTAACCAGCGCTTTGAAGAAAAAGGCCTGCGCATCGTTGCGCAAAAGCGTATGTGGCTGACAGACGAGCAAGCAAAACAATTCTATGCTGTTCATGCAGAGCGTCCATTTTACGGCGAACTGGTTGACTTCATGACATCCGGCCCGGTTGTAGTTCAGGTTCTGCAAGGTGAAGACGCCGTTGCAAAAAACCGTGAGATTATGGGTGCGACAAACCCTGCAAACGCTGATGACGGCACAATCCGCAAGGACTTTGCTGAAAGCATCGAGGCGAACTCTGTTCACGGTTCTGACAGCGAAGATAATGCAAAAATCGAAGTTGCTTTCTTCTTCTCGGAAACAGAAATCGTCGGTTAATTGCAGCCACATAAGATTTTAAAGGGAGCCTGGTGCTCCCTTTTTTTATTTGCATCCTTTGGCGGCTGCACCTAAGATTCTTTTTGAAAAGAACAAAGGGGAAATAAAAATGTCAGAATTAAAGCTTAGCCCGAAAATCGTTGAATTGATGGTCTCGCATATATGTCACGATTTAGTCAGTCCGGTCGGCGCGATCAGCAACGGTATCGAGTTTATTGAAGAAATGGGCGACAGCGTGGGGGCAGATGCCTTGTCACTGATCAGCAACAGCTGTAATCAGGCTTCTGTCAATTTGCAATGTTTCCGTTTGGCCTATGGTGGTGCTGGCAGCAGCGGGAATATCACATATGGCGACATCCAGTCTGCCTTTGGCAATTATATTGAGGGCGGCCGCGCGAGATTGCATTGGAATATCAATGGCGGCGCAAATATGTTCCCCGAAGGATATATGAAAGTTGTTTTAAACGTTTTGATGATGTCAAAAGAGGCTTTACCTGGAGATGGTGATATTAATGTTGAAAACCTTGATGGTGGAAATGGCGTTAAGATTTCAGTGACCGGCGGGCGTGTCGAGTTGAAAGACGGTGTAGAGGCGGCTTTTACGCACAAGGCTGACGTCGATGATCTGACACCGCGCACTGTTCATGCCTATATGAGCCGTGTTTTTGCCAAGCATTTCGACATCAAACTTGATATGCCGGTGCAAGAGCCGTCTAAAATTGAATTTACCGTCGATTGGTAAAGCCCTTGACATAAGTTTGAATATGTCATAACATCTCCGCGTTCATAACGAAGGAGATCAAAATGAAAATAAAAACACTCGCAATCTCTATGGGTGCAGCATTCTCTTTGGCCGCTTGTGGTCAAATTGATACAGGTGCTGACAACCAGACAGAAATCACGGCAGAAGAACAAACAGCGCAACGCGCACAGTTTGACACGGAAACAGCGAATAATATCCTGTCATGCACAACAGGTACCAAGGCTGAAAGCCGTGAAATGGAGCCGAACTATAAAGGTGAATTTAATCAGGAAAGACTGGATTGGCATAAATCAAAAGTCGAGCGTTGTGTAACGACTGCATCAGGCAACTTTTTTGCGATCACGTATGGTGACAGAGATGGTGAGCTGCGTGGTTCAATAGCACAGCAAATCCACAATGCTGAAATTGCAGCCTATAGCGCAAATACAGCACCGGAATATCCAACAGCGGCGCAACTGTCTGCAACGCTTTCTGCTGCTCGCAAGTAAGTTTGTAGCAAAGTCAGAATTAAAAAACCCCGGTCAAGGCCGGGGTTTTTCTTTAAATTAGATGTCAGGTGATTATGCTGATTCCAGCTCCTCGACCTTTACAGGTTCACGCAGAACATATCCGCGTCCCCAGACTGTTTCGATGCACTGTTCGCCTTCTTTGGAAAGCTTGGCAATTTTTTTGCGTAGCTTGCAAATGAACACGTCAATAATCTTAACTTCAGGCTCGTCCATACCGCCATACAGGTGGTTCAGAAACATTTCCTTGGTCAGTGTTGATCCCTTACGCAAGGATAGCAATTCCATGATACCGTATTCTTTGCCAGTCAGGTGCAAAGGTTTGCTGGCAACGTTAACGGTGCGAGCATCCAAGTTAACCTCGATCGGGCCGGTTGTAATAATGCTTTGCGCGTGACCTTTGGATCTGCGGACAATCGCCTGCAGGCGGGCCATCAGCTCGCGCTTATCGAATGGTTTTGTCAGATAATCATCAGCGCCAAAGCCCAGACCCTTTAATTTGCTATCCAGCTCGGCAAAGCCGGACAGGATCAAAATGGGTGTTTCAACCTTTGAAGCGCGCAGTTTTTTCAATACATCATAACCATCCATATCCGGCAGACCCAGATCCAGAATGATGATGTCGTAATCATATAATTTACCGATCTCAAGGCCTTCTTCGCCCAGATCGGTTGAATCAACAACATAACCTTCCGATTTCAACATCATTTCGATGGTCTGTACGGTTGGCTTATCGTCTTCTACTAACAAAACTCTCATGGTATTTTCCCCTCTTATTGTTATATGTTAACCAAATGTTAGAATCGTTTTAAGGATTCCGCAATTAAACCTACCCTTTTATTAATAAAGGTTAATGGTTAACAACCCGTTAATATTATCACCTGAAACGTTAACTTTTACAAAACAAAAATTTATAAAATCTTTCTAATAAGATAAATGAACTAGCGTGCAAGCGAGCGGCCGCCGTCGACTTTAATGGATGTGCCAGTAACAAAATCATTATCCAGAATGAATTCCACGGCCTGAAGGATCGGTGTGAAACCGGCTTCTTTAGGTATTAACGTTTGGGATAAAACATTCTGGCGATAGTCCGCATCATGTTCAGGTAGAAATTTGACGGGCCCGGGCTGAATGCTGTTCACCCTGAGGATGGGGGCATATTTGACCGCCATCGATTTTGTCAGCGATTCAAGCCCTGCTTTTGTGGAGCAGTAAAGCGCACTTTTCGGGCTGGGACGTTCCGCAAAAATATCAGTCATATTTATGATATTGCCGTTATGTTCGGAATTCTTGCAGCTGTTAAAATATGCCTCGCACAATGCGGCGGGAAACATCATATGGACATTGAAAAACGCCTGATACTGATCGCCTTTCATCTCGGGGAATGGCTGGTCATTTTCGTACATGGATGCGTTGTTTATAATCATATCAACGGGGTTCTGTGTCATATAAGTGCTGATATTTGCGATACTATCATATGTATAGTCCTCGATTTCAATAACCGTCAGGCGGTCATATGATGCAGCAAGGTCTTGCAGTTCATTTGTAATGGTGCGGGTAACGGCATAAACATGTGCACCGCTTTGCAGTGCATGCTGGCTAAGGAACAATCCCAAACGTCGTCCTGCACCCGTGATCAGAAGTTTTTTATTTTGCAAAGATATTTTAACCCGATGTTATGATATAATTGTCAAAATATACATGAGCCTGTATGGAGATCAATATGTATTACCATCTTTCATTAGGAACAAATCTGGAGCCGCAAAAAAATGCGGCGGCGATCCTACACGCTTTGTGTGCGCATTTTGGCGAGGTTGTTATATGCCCTTTCATTGAAACCACGCCCCATAGTATCAAGACTGACAAAATGTTTTTAAATGCTGTGGCGATCGTGAGATCCGATAAAACGCCCGAACAGATAAAGGCGATAACCAACCAGATCGAAGTTTCATTGGGCCGTGATCGATCAGATCCGAATTCTTCCAAAAAAGACCGTGCGGCGGATATTGATATCGAACATGTGGCATCAGATCTGAATTTTAATTATTTCAAAGCCTGTCCCGAGCCCTATATACACGAGGTTTTAAAATGTGATCCGAAAAAACGCACTGATCTGCAAGAATACGGGGTTCCGTATCAAACAGGTATGCAGGTTCTGTCGTTTGATCCCGTATTGCAGCGATTGAAATCGCAACCCTATGCCCCGAAACCGCCGCAAACGCATGTGCGCTTGTTTAAGCCGTAAAATCGCTATAGTCTATTAGGTATGAATTCTATTGCAGATAACATCGAAAAATCATTAAGCCAGATCCAACCCTACAAGCTGTATGGCCGTGTATCCAAAATTCTGGGAATGCTGGTCGAAATCGGCGGGATCGAGCGCGAACTTTCAATTGGGGACCGCGTGATGTTGACCCCATCGGGCACAAAGCCTATTCCCTGTGAAATTATCGGGTTTAAAGACGGGCAGGCGCTGGCGATGCCATTCGGCTCCCTGCAAAGGGTCGGATTGGGATGCAAAGCGGTTGCGGTTTTCAGCGAACCTGTTGTTTATCCATCCCGCAAATGGCTGAGTCGTGTGATCAATGCTTTTGGTGAACCGTTGGATGGTAAGGGGCCCCTTGAAACTGGCGATATGCCTATGGCCTTGCGCGGCGCGCCGCCACCGGCGCATGACCGTAAACGTCTGGGGCCTAAACTTGATTTGGGTGTGCGCGCGATTAATTCTTTCTTATCGACCTGTCAGGGTCAGCGTATGGGTATTTTTGCCGGATCCGGTGTCGGTAAATCGGTTTTGATGTCGATGTTGGCGAAATATACATCAGCAGACATCAGTGTTATCGGCCTGATCGGGGAGCGCGGGCGCGAGGTTCAGGAATTCCTGGAGGATGATCTTGGCGAAGAAGGCCTACGCAAATCTGTTGTGATTGTATCGACATCAGATGAATCTCCGCTTATGCGTCGTCAAGCCGCGTATCTGACGCTGGCTACAGCGGAATATTTCAGAGATCAGGGGCAACAGGTCATGTGCCTGATGGATTCTGTAACGCGTTTTGCGATGGCGCAGCGCGAAATCGGCCTGAGTGCGGGCGAGCCGCCGACATCAAAAGGATATCCACCGACAACTTTTGCCGAACTGCCGAAATTGCTGGAGCGCGCAGGGCCGGGCACGAACGCTCAAGGCGATATCACGGGATATTTCACCGTTCTGGTCGAGGGGGATGATCATAACGAGCCGATATCCGATGCCGTACGCGGCATTCTGGATGGGCATATTGTTCTGGATCGCTCCATTGCCGACCGTGGGCGCTATCCGGCCATCAATATTTTAAAAAGTATTTCACGATCGATGCCGAAATGCCTGACCGAGGAACAGGAAGATCTGGTGCGTCAGGCGCGCGAGATTATTTCGACCTATGAGGATATGGAAGAGCTGATCCGCTTGGGCGCATATCGCCCCGGCAGTGACCCTAAAGTAGACCACGCCATTCAGTTGTACCCGCAAATCGAAACATTCCTGAAACAGCGCCCGACCGAACATATGACGCTTGATCAGGGCTATGATATTTTAAAGGGCATCTTGCGCCCGGGCTCTGCCCAGCCACAAGACGACGGACAAGACGATGGCTGATCTATCCAGCCTGATCCGCCTGCATAAACACGAACTGGATGAAAAACAGCGCCAGATCGGTCTGATGTATGACCAGCTTCAAAAATTGGAAGATCACAAAACCAGAATTCTTGAACGCCGTGAACAGGAGCTGGAAGCTGCAAATAAAAATCCGGAAATGGTGTCTTATACGCTGGCAGGCTTTTTGGATAAGTCCAAACATCAGGAACAGGAAATTAACAGCCATATATTTCAGATGAACCAGAAGATCGAATTGATGCGCGATGATATGCTGGATAGTTTTGCAGAATTAAAAAAATACGAGCTGACGCAAGACCAGCGCCTGAAGCTTGAAGAACAAGAGCGCAAGCTGAAAGAAGGGCGCATGTTTGATGATATCTCCATTGATGGATACAGGCGCCAGCAAGATGATAGTTAGACGCGCAACAATTGATGATGCTGCCGATATCGCCTGGTGCAATATGCGCGGTTGGCAGGTCGGATATCGCGGTATTATGCCCGATGATTTTCTGGATAGTCTTGATCATAGCCAAAGGACAGAAAACTGGCGCAAAAACCTATCTGATGATGGCGATAGTAAATATACGCTGGTCGCCCAGCTTAACGGAAAGGCTGTGGGCTTTGCCACAATTGGGCCATCGCGTGATGGAATGAATGGCTATGACAGCGAACTTTGGGCGATCTATGTCGATCCCGATCACTGGGGGCAGGGGATTGGCCGTGCGCTGTTTGATCGTGTGACCCGCGATTTAAAATCGCGGGGTATTGAAAGTACCTATGTCTGGTGCTTGCGGGATAACCACAAAGGGCGCAAATTCTATGAAGCGATCGGCGGCATGTATTTGGAAGGCATCAGCAAAAAATTCATTTTAAATGAAGAGCCTTATGAGGAAGTGGCCTATGGTTGGCGTGACTTATAATCCTTCTTCCGCCTGACGTTTGCGTTCAAAGGTGCGCAGCTTGCTGACAAAGGTATTGAATTCGGCAACGACTTCGCGGTCGAATTCCGTGCGCAGATCAGAGTCTTTAATTTGTTCGCGAATATTTGAAATGGTGACTTGTCCGGCCTCGTTCAAATGCTGGGGATTATAAAAATTCTTGCTCATCACATCATTCATATGCAACAGGCGTTTCAGCATGATTTTATAAAGGGCCTTGGCGGGTTTATCCATGGTGTCGATATAACGTTCGATATCGCGTTGGGACAGGGTGACGACTGTGCTGCCTTCCAGCGCACGGGCACTGGCCGTGCGTGTTTTCGGATCGGCGAAAAAGGCAAGTTCGCCAATAATTTCACCGGCACCGGCCACCGATACGCGTCGGTCTTTTCCATCTGAATCGGTGCGGTATATTTCGATGCTTCCGTTTTCAATGAAAAAGGCGCGGGCCGCTTCGTCCCCTTCGTGCATTAAAACCTCGCCAGCGGCGACAAATTTACGTGCTAATATCTTATTCATGCGGCTTTGTTCCTTGTAAAGCTGAGGAAGATATCTTCAAGATCGCTTTCCTGCGTTGAAATATCACGGATCGACAGGCCTGCCGAACTTAAAAGCCCAAGCATTTCCTGCACGGATGTCTTGTTACTATGATAGCTGAGCCTGATCTGGGTGTCGTCAATTTTTTCAACATTATATGCTGACAAAGCATCCGGAATGTTGTCGATCTCTTTTTCGAAGGTTACATACATGTCTTTCAGATCAAGCTGCTTTAACAGATCCGATTTGCTTTTGTTCGCAACGATTTCACCGTGGTTGATGATGGCAATACGATCGCACAGCTCTTCAGCCTCCTTCAGATAGTGGGTGGTCAAAACGATCGTAACACCTTTTTCATTAAGCGCGCGGACGGCATCCCACAGCCCCTGGCGCAATTCTATATCAACACCTGCTGTTGGCTCGTCGAGAATCAGAACAGGCGGGCTATGGACCATGGCCTTGGCCACCATCAAACGGCGTTTCATGCCGCCTGACAGCGTGCGTGAATAGGCATCGGCCTTATCCATTAATCCGACCAGATTTAACAGTCCGTCTGTGTAACGCTCGCCTTTCGGCACGCCGTATAATCCGGCCTGAACCCCCAGAATTTCACGCGGGCTGAAAAACGCATCCAGCGATATTTCCTGCGGGACGATTCCGATGGCGCCGCGTGCATTGCGTGGATCTTTATCAATATCGATTCCCCATATTTTGGCGGTTCCGCCGGTTTTCATGACCATGCCGGCCAGAATATTGATAAAAGTCGACTTTCCGGCCCCGTTTGGCCCCAATAGACCGAAAATAGATCCGCGCGGTACGTTCAGGTTGATCGATTTCAAGGCATGCTTTGATTCGCCTTTGCCTTCGGCACGGTAGGTTTTATCAAGGCCTTGGGCTTCAATGGCGTAATCGGGAAGGGATGATGACATTTTTTTGACTTTCTTGTTTCAAAAGCAGTATAAAAAACCAAACATCGCTTGACAAGCGCTTGATTCTTGCGTAATTATGTCCCCCGAACGAATAAGATATTTGGAGAATTATAGTGAAACGCACATTTCAGCCCAGCCGTCTAGTCCGCAAGCGCCGTCACGGGTTCCGCTCGCGCATGGCAACAGTTGGTGGACGCAAGATTCTTGCACGCCGCAGAGCCAAAGGCCGCAAGGTTTTGAGCGCTTAAGGACATCTATGCGCCTTGGCCGCCTCAAAAAACGGCATCAATTTCTGGATATTCAAAATAACGGTCACAAAGCCATTACAAAAAGCTTTGTGATCTTTTGTCGTTTTGATTTTATTCCGACACAAATGCAAGATTTTCAGGAATACGACATGCTGTCAGGTTTCACTGTGACCAAAAAACTGGGCAAGGCCGTCACGCGCAATCGTATTAAGCGCCGTTTGCGCGCCGTGATGGATCAAATGTTGCCGGATGCACCCGACGTTTTCAAGGATTCGGGCCTTGTTGTGATTGGCCGCCCGTCAGCCCTGACCGAAGATTTCAAAAGCCTTTGCGCTGAAACTGAAAAGGTTTTGAATTGGCTGAGGAAACAAAAATGAAATTCTTTCTGACATTGCCGATCCGTTTTTATCAGATCTTTATATCCCCTTGGTTTGCCCCAAGCTGCCGTTTCATGCCGACGTGCTCGCAATACGGGCGCGAGGCTGTTGAAACACACGGCATTATAAAAGGCGGCTATCTGACATTGCGCCGCATCTTGCGATGTCATCCATGGGGCGGGTGCGGACACGACCCTGTTCCGCCCAAATGATTTGACGCTGGCGGTAACTTCCTATACAACAGGCACTGTCTAAAAAACAGCAAGAGCAAGTACCATGATGAATCGTCATCCCCGCAATCAGCAGGATCCGGACCAAAATAAACGTATGATGATTGCGATCGTTTTATCGCTTCTGATTCTTTTTGGATATCACTATTTTTTCGAACGTCCACGTATCGAGGCCATGCAAGCGCGTGAAGCCGCAAAACAAAACGCAGAATTGCAAAAATCGCTGGATCAGACGGAAACGCAGATTGTCGCAGACGAAGATGTGAAGACTTATACGCGCGATGAAGTTATGGCCCGCGGCGGACGTGTAACAATCAAAAATGACAAGATCGAAGGCTCGATGCCGCTGACCGGTACGCGTATTGACGATATTCGCCTGTTAGAGCATTACGAGACGGTTGAACGCGTAAATCCTGTTGCCTTGTTCTCGCCATCAGGCACTGAAAAACCGTATTATGCAGAATTCGGATTTATTGCTGAAAACGACAGCGTTAATGTGCCGTCCGAAACAACCAACTGGCAGCTTGCATCTGAAAACAGCCAGTTGACGCAGGATCAGCCGATCATTCTGCGCTGGGATAACGGGCAGGGGCTGACGTTCGAACGCAAAATAGCATTGGATCAATATTACCTGTTTACAATCACCGATCGCGTCATTAACGGCGGTGAAAATGCAGTGACCTTATATCCCTATCAGCTGTTGTCACGCAAAGGGCTGCCAAAAGATTTTGTCGATTTCTTTATTCTTCATCAGGGCCCGATCAGCTTTAGCGACGGCGAGCTGGAGGAGCTGTCCTACAGCGATCTAGAAGAAGAGCAAACATTCAAAAATAAAGGCGGCTGGATCGGTTTTACTGATAAATACTGGTTTGCCAGCATCATTCAGGATGAAACTGAAACTTACAAGGCGCGCTTTACACAGAGCGGGCCAAATGATCCGCAACAGGCAAGATATCAGGCTGACGTATTGGCCGAACCGATGACCATTTTGCCGAATAGCGCTGAGGAAACATCATATCGCATGTTCGCGGGGGAAAAGAAATTGGATATCCTAAGCTCCTACAGCGATCAACCGGGCCTCAGAAATCTGGACCTTTCGATTGACTTCGGGATATGGGCGATTATTACAAAGCCGTTTTATCTGGCCTTGAATTTCTTGTCCGAAACTTTTGGTCATGTTGCCTGGGGTATTATTATCCTGACAGTTCTGCTGCGTCTGGCTTTGTTCCCACTGAACAGCAAGTCATTCAAATCTATGGCGGCAATGAAAAAGGTTTCCCCGAAACTGAAAGAAATTCAGGAACAGCACAAAGGCGATACGCAGACCATGCAGATGAAAATCATGGAGCTGTATCAAAAGGAAAAGGTCAACCCACTCAGTGGCTGCTGGCCGATGCTGTTGCAGATTCCGATTTTCTTTGCCCTTTATAAGGTTGTGATGCTGGATATTGATATGCGCCACGCGCCGTTCCCGGGCTGGATTGATGATATGTCTGTTATGGACCCGACCAGTGTCTTTAACCTGTTTGGTCTATTGCCATACGACGTGCCGGGTTTTCTGATGATTGGTGCATGGCCGGTTTTGATGGGGATGACTATGGCGGCACAGCGCCGTTTAAACCCGCCGCCGTCTGACCCGATGCAGGCCAAGATGATGAAATTCATGCCATGGTTCTTTATGTTCATATTGGCAAAATTTGCAGCGGGGCTTGTCATTTACTGGACGTGGTCAAACTTCCTGGGTCTGCTGCAGCAATATACCATTATGCGCCGCGAAGGGGTCGAGGTCTCGCTGATCAAAGGCTATAAAAAAGCGCCTGTAGACGACAAAAAAGATGACGATGACAAATAACATCGAATTTACAAAATCGCAGATTGAAACCGGACGTAAAATATTCGTTGGCGATTGTGATTTTGTCGCAGGTGTTACCAGCCTCGGTAACTTGATCCCGATGAGCCTGCCTGAAGTCGCCTTTGCCGGACGTTCAAATGTCGGAAAGTCATCCCTGATCAATGCGCTGACCAATCGCAAGATGCTGGCGCGCACATCGCATACACCTGGTCGCACGCAACAATTGAATTTTTTCAATCTCGGCGGGCATATGTTTATTGTCGATCTGCCGGGCTATGGCTATGCGCGCGCGGCAAAAACCAAGGTTAAATCCTGGAATGATCTGATCCGCAAATATTTGCGGGGCCGCCAGACCCTTCAACGTGTCTGTCTTTTAATTGACAGTCGCCATGGGTTCAAGGAGGTCGATACCGAAATCATGGATATGCTGGATGACGTCGCGGTGACATATATGATCATTCTGACCAAGATAGATAAGGTTAAGAATGCGGAGCTTGAAAAATGTGTGGCAGGCATACAGGCCGAGTTGAAAAAAAGGCCGGCAGCCTATCCATTTATATTTAAAACCAGTTCAGCCAAAGACCTCGGCATTGCCGAGGTTCGCGCCGAGCTGGTTAAATTTGCAGATCAGTGATGATTTTTTAACTTTTATCATGCACACTGTTACCAGAATTATTGTCTAAGGGAGGACTTAAAATGACAAATATCGCAGCAATGATGCAAAAAGCACAACAGATGAAAGAGCGCATGGGCGCAATGCAGGCGGAAGTCATGCAGATGGATATTCCCGGCGAGGCCGGCGGCGGTCTGGTTAAGGTTGCCACAAACGGCAAGGGCGAGGTCAGAATGATTGACATTCAAAAAGACCTGTTGAACCCCGATGACAAGGAAATGATTGAAGACTTGATTACGGCGGCAATTAACGATTCACGTAACCGTGCCGAGCAGATCATTACAGAAAAAACACAAAAAATTATGAGTGATCTGGGACTGCCTACCGACGGCAGCCTGCCAATGTAATCCTTTCTTTATAAATTAAAGTCAGGCGGCGTCACATCGTCGCTCATGGATTGAAATACATGTCGCTCCTTGTTTCTAGCCTGATCATTAATTTATTTCGAAATCAGAATATAAAAGCGAAGTTTGGAGAAAAGGAAGGCCGACATTATGTGTCGGCCTTTTTTATTGAAGCGATAGGGGAATCGCAGTATCAATAGATATGCGATTAACATCTTGGAATATCAACTCTGTACGACTGCGTGCGCCTTTGCTGGCTGAAATTGCCGAATATACAAAATCAGACATCATATGTTTGCAGGAAACAAAGACGCCTGACGAGTTTTTCCCACATGACGAAATTGAGGCTATGGGCTTCAAACACCGTGCCTTCACAGGTATGAAAAGCTATAACGGGGTTGCGATTTTATCTAAATATCCGCTGGAAGATGTGCGAATTGAACACCGTTGTGAAAATGCCGACTGCCGCCACATCGCCGCGCGCGTTATCAAAGACGGTAAGGAAGTTTTTGACCTGCATAATCTTTATATCCCCGCTGGAGGGTACGAGCCGGACCCTGTCGCGAACGACAAATTCAAACATAAACTTGATTTTGTAGACGAGCTGACGGAATGGTTTCCTGCCAATCACAAGAAATCTGAAAAAATGGTTGTTGTGGGTGATTTAAACATCGCCCCTCGTGAAAACGATGTCTGGGATCATAAAAAGATGCTCAAGGTGGTTTCGCACACACCTGTCGAGGTTGAAAAATTTACAGCGTTCCAGAATGCTATGGATTGGGTCGACAGCGCGCGCGAGTTCTACCCTGATGATCAAAAGCTATATACATGGTGGAGCTATCGCGCCAAAGACTGGGCGGCGGCTGACAAGGGCCGTAGACTGGATCATATCTGGGTCACGCAACCTTTGAAAAAACATTTAAAAGGGCATAGCGTCTTAAAAGATGCCCGCGGGTGGGATCGTCCCAGCGACCATGCCCCTTTGACAACGGAGTTTGATTTATGATTGAAACAGAACAGAAAATTATCCTGTCACGCGAATCTCTTGAGGATGTGTTCAATAAACTGGCGCCGTCAGAATTCAAACGCAAGCACCATCCGCGTGCATATTTCGATACGCTGGATATGCAACTGCATCATCGTAAGGCAGCTTTGCGTATTCAGAAAAAGAGCAGCGGCGGTTTCAAACAAACAATAAAAGCCGCGCATGCTGATCAGGGAGATTCACTGGTAAGATCGGAATGGGACATGGCGATCGCAAATGATCATCCCGATTTCTCCGTTATAGATAATCCGGACATTTTAAAAATTCTTGCCGATGTCGATTCCAAAAAGATGGTCCATATATTCACGTCAGATGTAAAACGCCGCTTTTTTGATATTGATGTGCCAGGCAAGGGCATTGTCGAAGTCGCTTTTGATTTGGGCGAAATATATTTGCCGAACGGCGATATTCGCGAGGAGCTTTGCGAGATCGAAGTCGAACTGAAATCCGGCAACGAGAGTGCGATTGATGATGTTGTCGCCCGTATCCTTGATATGGCGGCTGATGCCAAGGTGTCAAAAAGCAGCAAAGCTGAACGCGGTTTTAATTTATATCAAAAACACCGCCTGTAAACCTCCCGTAAATTTTTTGAAATTTTTACTGGCGCTTTGAAGAATCTGTGATATATATAAGTCACTTATTTCCCTTAAATTGTTAGCTTAAATTTCCCGCAAAGGGGTAACGGCTAATAAGAGAAGGGATTAGACCACAAATCCCGAGGGCGTTTGCTCAAGCAGCCGTAAGGCGGTAGCAAGAACAAAAAGCCCGACGACGCATTTGTGTTTTTTAAGTAGGAGCGTAGCTCAATTGGTAGAGTACCGGTCTCCAAAACCGGGGGTTGTGGGTTCGAGCCCCTCCGCTCCTGCCATTAGTTTCCATCGTTCGCTCGATGGCTGTGTCAGATTATCGCTCGTGTATGTTGAATACACCTCACGAAAATCTTCCTCGCCACGAACAAACGCTGTTTACTAAGAGTTAATTGAAAAGGATTTGATTATGTCGAAGAACGTAACGCAATTTTTTAAAGAGGTTAAACAGGAAGGTAAAAAAGTTACCTGGCCTGGCCGCAAGGAAGTTACCGTCACGACAATAATCGTATTTATCATGGTCATATTCATTGCGATGTATCTGATGTTTGCAGATTGGGTGATCGCAGGTGTGATCGAATGGATTTTAGGTGTTGGAAACTAAGCTAAAGAATAAGGATTTTTAAAATGGCTCACCGTTGGTATGTAGTTCACGTTTATTCAGGTTTCGAGAATAAGGTTGCCGAAGCAATCAAGCAGAATGCGAAAAAACGCAAACTGGAAGAAGCAATCGAAGAAATTATGGTGCCGACCGAAGAAGTGATCGAGGTTCGCCGTGGCCAGCGCGTGAATGCAGAACAAAAATATTTCCCGGGCTATGTCCTTGTGAAAATGGACCTGACTGACGAAGCATGGCATTTGGTTAAAGATACACCAAAGGTAACAGGCTTTTTGGGCGCCGCAAACAAGCCGCAGCCGATTTCACAAAAAGAAGCCGAACGTTTGATCAAACAGATGGAAGAGGGCGCTGAAAAGCCACGTTCGACCGTTATGTTCGATGTCGGCGAAACGGTCAAAGTTATCGACGGTCCGTTCAATTCATTCAGCGGTACGGTTGAAGAAGTAGACGAAGAGCGTAGCCGCTTGAAAGTGCTGGTTTCGATCTTTGGTCGTGCAACACCGGTTGAACTGGAATTCAGCCAGGTTGATAAAACCGCTTAATTCAATAAAAATCAGAGAATCGTCTTGAATTATAGTGCGCTTTCTGTATAGTGCGCGAGTACCTATGGGTACGATTCGGTGTGGAAGGCTATGTATCAAAGTCCAAATACGGCCATACCACGCGACCTAAAACTTAATATGTTAGGAGAATAACATGGCAAAAAAGATAGACCGCGTCCTGAAGCTTCAGGTCCCTGCGGGTAAAGCAAACCCATCCCCACCCATCGGTCCTGCCCTGGGTCAGGTTGGTGTGAACATCATGGAATTTTGTAAAGCCTTTAATGCGCAAACTCAGGAAATGGAACCTGGTATGCCGTTGCCGACTGTTATTACAGTTTACGGTGACCGCAGCTTTACATTTGAAATTAAAACAGCGCCAGCTAGCTATTACCTTAAAAAGGCTGCCAAGGTCCAAAAAGGATCAGGTACAGTCGGTAAGGGGCCGGCAATTGGTAAAGTCACAATGAAACAAGTTCGTGAAATTGCCGAAGCTAAGATGAAAGATTTGAACGCTCACGACGTTGATCAGGCCGCGAAGATTATCGCCGGTTCTGCACGTTCAATGGGAATTGAGGTAGCATAAGATGGCAAAAGCAGGAAAAAGAATTCGCAAAATCCGTGAAGGTCTGGATCGTACGACAACCTACAATCTGACAGACGCGGTAAAATCAGTTCAGGAATTTTCGAACACGAAATTCGACGAAACTGTTGAAATTTGCATGAACCTTGGCGTTGACCCGAAACACTCGGACCAGATCGTCCGCGGTATGGTTCAATTGCCGAACGGTACAGGTAAAACAATCCGCGTTGCGGTTTTTGCGCGTGATGCAAAGGCTGACGAAGCCAAAAAGGCCGGCGCTGACATCGTCGGAGCCGAAGACCTGATGGAATCAATTCAAAAGGGTAACATGGATTTTGATCGCGTTATTGCGACACCTGACATGATGCCATTGGTTGGCCGTTTGGGTCAGGTTCTGGGTCCGAAAGGCCTGATGCCGAACCCGAAACTGGGTACGGTTACACCTGATGTTGAGAAAGCTGTTAAAGCTGCCAAAGGCGGCGCTGTTGAATTCCGTGCTGAAAAAGCCGGTATCGTACACGCTGGTGTTGGCAAAGTCAGCTTTGGCCAGCAGAAGCTGGAAGAAAATATCCGCGCATTTGTCAGTGCTATTGTGAAAGCAAAGCCATCAGGCGCGAAAGGTACATACGTTAGAAAAGTGACTCTGACATCTACAATGGGCCCAGGCCTGAATGTTGATGTTGCGGATGCAACTGCAGCGTAAGTAATTTTGTCCGGTTGTTAAAAGCCGGACAAATGTTCCTGTCCAAGACTACAGGTGCCCAAAAGATTTTTAATTCAAGGGTTTAAAATTGGCCTGTATAGATAGTGGAATAAAGAGTTAAAAGACGTTTATCGCGTTTCAAGACTTTGATTTCCGGGCAGGGTCGTAAGATTTACAGATGTAATGGTTTGATCTGTAAATCAAGTGCAACCCGACGGGGGATAAAACCCTTGTCACAACAAACGGAGAAGTGTCCGTGAATCGTGCACAAAAGAAAGAAGCCGTTGAAGCTCTCGCAAAGACGTTTGAAGCGTCTGAGACAATTGTTTTGGCCCATAACGAAGGCCTGACAGTTGCCCAGATGTCTGAATTGCGTTCTAAAATGCGTGAAGCTGGCGGTCAAATCAAAGTCGTTAAAAACCGTTTGGCACAGCGTGCTATCCAGGAAAGCAAATTTGCTGGTCTTGGCGAACAATTCAAGGGGCCTGTTGTTATGGCGTCATCGGAAAACCCGGTGCCGGCTGCAAAGATTGCTTATGAGTTCGCAAAAGAGAACAAAAAATTTGTAATCTTTGCTGGTGGTATGGGCGAAACACAGCTTGATCAAAGTGGCGTCGAGGCCTTGGCCAAAATGCCGTCTCTGGACGAGTTGCGTGGGAAAATTATCGGTGTTATTTCTGCACCGGCCCAAAAACTGGCTGCTATAACGCAGGCCCCAGCTGGACAGCTGGCCCGTGTTATTAAGGCCTATGCCGACAAAGGCTGATAGCTAAAGCGTGTTAATGGTTAAACGCAAACTAAAGTAAACGATAAAAAGCATATAGGAGAAAAAATCATGGCTGATATCGAAAAAATTGCTGATCAACTGTCTGAACTGACAGTAATGGAAGCAGCTGAACTGTCTAAACTTCTTGAAGAAAAGTGGGGCGTTTCTGCTGCTGCTCCAGTTGCTGTTGCTGCTGCTGGCGCTGCTGCCGGTGGTGATGCTGCTGCTGAAAAAGACGAATTTGATGTTGTTCTGGCCTCTGCCGGCGCACAAAAAATCAACGTCATTAAAGAAGTGCGCTCAATCACAGGTCTGGGCTTGAAAGAAGCCAAAGATCTGGTTGAAGGCGCACCAAAGCCAGTTAAAGAAGGCGTTGCGAAAGCAGAAGCTGAAGAAATGAAGAAGAAGCTTGAAGAGGCCGGCGCTACAGTCGAGCTGAAGTAAGCTTTTTGAAATTTCGGAAAATATATCTTGATAATTTTCTGAAATTCAGTATTTAAAGGTAGGGCGATCTGTAAGGTTTACAGGTCGCCATTACCGACAAAAGACCGAAAATAAGGTCTAATTAAGGTAAGCGGGCAAATAAGGAGCACTTTGAGTGGTCTTTGAAAATTAGAATTTTAAAAGGTTACCGCACGGAGCGATGGTTTCGGCGCAGGTGACCTTATTGGCGTTTTTACGCCGCAAATACTGGCGAAAGTTTGAAAGCTTTCGGAATTTAAACTAAGGGAACAGATAGACATGAGCGCACAGGCATCAAAATCAAAAAAACCAGCACGTTTTTCACAAAGCTATACAGGCCGTAAACGTGTACGCCGCAGTTTCGGACGTATTGAAGAAATTTGCGAAATGCCAAACCTGATCGAGGTTCAAAAGGAATCATACGAAAAATTCCTGCAAATCGGCATTCCGGGCGAGGAACGCGCGCCAGAAGGACTGCAGGAAGTATTCCAATCAGTCTTCCCGATCCATGATTTCTCGGACCGTGCGCAAATTGATTTTGTGAAGTACGAATTTGAAGAGCCTAAATACGACGTTGATGAATGTCAGCAGCGCGACATGACATTCGCCGCGCCTTGCCGCGTGACATTGCGCTTGTCGGTTTTTGATGTTGACGAGGATACAGGCTTGAAGTCGATCCGCGACATCAAGGAGCAGGACGTCTATATGGTCGATATGCCGATGATGACAGAAAACGGTACGTTCGTAGTAAACGGTACTGAGCGTGTTATCGTATCGCAGATGCACCGTAGCCCGGGTGTGTTCTTTGACCATGACAGCGGTAAAACACACGCATCTGGTAAATATCTGTTTGCAGCCCGCGTGATCCCTTACCGTGGATCTTGGCTGGATTTTGAATTTGACCCGAAAGACATTCTGAACGTTCGTATCGACCGTCGTCGCAAATTGCCGGTGACAACATTCCTGTTGGCGCTGGATAACGAAGAATCTGCAAAATACCGTGCCAAGCAGATCGAAAAAGGTGAAGAAGTAGACGTGACCAAAATTCAAGGTATGTCAAAGCAGGAAATCTTCAGCCTGTTCTATGGTGCGAATGAATTTGAAAACACAGCTAAGGGCTGGAAAACATCTTATGATGCCGAGCGTTACCGCGGTATCAAACTGGTTTACGATCTGGTTGATGCCAAAGGCGGAAAAGTTGTTGCCGAAGCCGGTACAAAAATCACAGCCCGCAAAGCGAAAAAGCTGGAAGAAGACGGTCTGAAAGAACAGCTGATTACAGCTGAAGAAATGAACGGATCCTATCTGGCCGAAGACATCACCGATAAAGAAACAGGTGAAGTTGCTTTTGAAGCCGGTGACGAGCTGGATAAAAAAGCTTTCGCTAAGCTCGAGAAAATGGGCGTTACTAAAATCAAGCTTTTGGCAATTGATAACATTAACATCGGCCCTTATCTGCCCGTCACAATGAATGCGGATAAATGTAAAAACCGTGAAGATGCGCTGGTTGATATCTACCGCGTTATGCGCCCGGGCGAGCCGCCAACACTGGAATCTGCAGATGCATTGTTCCAAGGCCTGTTCTTTGACGCTGACCGTTATGACCTGTCACCTGTAGGTCGTGTGAAAATGAATTCACGTCTGGGCCTGGAAACAGATGATCAGATGCGCATCCTACGCAAGGAAGACATCATTGAAATCCTGCGCACATTGCTGGATTTGAAAGACGGTAAAGGCGAGGTGGACGATATTGACCACCTTGGTAACCGCCGCGTCCGTTCTGTTGGTGAATTGATGGAAAACCAGTTCCGCGTTGGTCTGCTGCGTATGGAACGCGCGATCCGCGAGCGTATGTCTTCTGTTGATATCGATACAGCAATGCCGCACGATCTGATCAACGCAAAACCGGCAGCAGCGGCTGTCCGCGAATTCTTCGGATCATCACAGTTGTCACAGTTTATGGACCAGACAAACCCGCTGTCTGAAATTACACACAAACGCCGTTTGTCGGCGCTTGGACCGGGTGGTTTGACACGTGAACGCGCAGGCTTTGAAGTCCGCGACGTACACCCGACACACTATGGTCGTATCTGTCCGATTGAAACACCGGAAGGCCCGAACATTGGTCTGATTAACTCGCTGTCGACTTTTGCGCGTATCAACCAATACGGCTTTATCGAAAGCCCGTACCGTAAAGTTGAAAACGGCAAAGTGACTGACGAAGTTGTTTACCTGTCTGCGATGCAGGAAGGTAAATACACAATCGCCCAGGCCAACGCAGAAGTTGATGATAAAGGCAAACTGGTAACAGATCTTGTGTCTTGCCGTATCAACGGTGAAAACATGATGGTTTCAAAAGACCAGGTTAATATGATTGACGTATCGCCAAAACAGATGGTTTCTGTTGCGGCGGCTTTGATCCCGTTCCTTGAAAATGACGATGCGAACCGCGCCCTGATGGGATCGAACATGCAACGTCAAGCCGTGCCGCTGCTGCAAGCAGATGCGCCGCTGGTTGGAACAGGTATGGAAGTTACAGTTGCGAAAGACTCGGGTGCTGCGATTGGTGCACGCCGTACGGGTATCGTCAACTCGGTTGATGCCAACCGTATCGTTATTCACGCGACAGAGGAAAAAGATTCTTCGAAATCAACAGTTGATGTTTATTCTTTGAAGAAATTCCAGCGCTCGAACCAGAATACCTGCATTAACCAGCGCCCGCTGGTTAAGGTTGGCGACAAGATTATGGCCGGCGATATTATCGCTGACGGTCCGTCGACAGATCTGGGTGAATTGGCCTTGGGTCGTAACGTTCTATGTGCCTTCATGCCTTGGAACGGTTATAACTTCGAGGATTCTATCCTGCTGTCAGAGCGTATTGTGAAAGATGACGTTTATACTTCGATCCACATTGAAGAATACGAAGTCATGGCCCGCGATACAAAACTGGGTCAGGAAGATATCACACGCGATATTCCGAACGTTGGTGAAGAAGCTCTGCGTAATCTGGATGAAGCGGGTATTATCTATGTAGGTGCCGAAGTACACCCTGGCGATATTCTAGTTGGTAAAGTTACACCAAAGGGTGAAAGCCCGATGACACCGGAAGAAAAACTTCTGCGTGCGATCTTTGGTGAAAAAGCCTCTGACGTTAAAGATACATCGCTTCGTCTGCCCCCGGGTGGTTCAGGTACGATTGTTGAAGTTCGCGTCTTTAACCGCCGCGGCGTTGAAAAAGATCAACGTGCGATGGCGATTGAACGTGAAGAAATCGAACGTCTGGCAAAAGACCGTGATGACGAACGCCGCATTTACGAAGGTGGTTTCTATGGATCATTGCGCAAGATGCTGAAAGGCGAAACATTGTCGAAAGCAATCGCAGGTCTGAAGAAGGGCACCAAGCTGTCTGCCGAAGATCTGGAAGGCTTGTCTTACGGCGATCTGCGCAAGGTTGTCGTCGAGAAAGACAAGACCATGGAATCAATCGAAGACATGGGCACTACATTCGACAAGCAAATCAATGATCTGAATGATCGCTTTGAAAACAAAGTTGAAAAACTTCAGCGTGGTGACGAAATGCTGCCGGGCGTGATGAAGATGGTTAAAGTCTTCGTTGCTGTTAAGCGTAAAATGCAGCCGGGTGATAAAATGGCCGGTCGTCACGGTAACAAAGGTGTGGTTTCCCGCATTATGGCGCAAGAAGATATGCCATATCTGGAAGACGGCACACCGGTTGATATCGTTTTGAACCCGCTGGGTGTTCCATCGCGTATGAACGTCGGTCAGATTTTGGAAACGCATCTGGGTTGGGCATCTGCGCAGCTTGGTAAGCAGATCAGCGACGTTCTGGAGAGCTATCACCACGCTGTGAAGTCGAAAGACAAATCAACAGCTGAAAAAGATCGTAAGCAGCTTGATAAAGTTCTGAAGACAGCCTACGGCGATGATACATACAATCAGGATGTAAAATCACTGAATGATGACGAACTGATCGAAATGGCAGGCAACCTGCGTAAAGGTGTTCCGATGGCAACGCCGGTATTCGACGGTGCGCATGAAGAAGACCTGAACAAGGCTTTGGAAAGTGCGGGGCTGCATACATCCGGTCAGGTTACATTGATTGATGGCCGTACAGGCGAGAAATTCGAACGTCAGGTTACAGTTGGATACATGTATATGTTGAAACTGCACCACTTGGTGGACGAGAAAATTCACGCCCGTTCAATCGGTCCGTACTCTCTGGTTACGCAGCAGCCTCTGGGTGGTAAGGCCCAGTTCGGTGGTCAGCGCTTTGGAGAGATGGAAGTTTGGGCGCTGCAGGCCTACGGTGCAGCCTATACGCTGCAGGAAATGTTGACCGTGAAATCGGATGACGTTGCCGGCCGTACCAAAGCCTATGAATCAATCGTTCGCGGTGATGATACGTTCGAAATCGGTATCCCTGAATCCTTCAACGTCCTGATCAAGGAATTGAAGTCGCTGGGTCTGAACGTCGATCTGAAACAAAGCGGAATGTAATATACAAACCCCCGTGCGATGTCACGGGGGATTTTAAACAGAATAAAAATATTAAGGCGCACTAAGGAGCATAAAATGAATGAAGTCATGAACCTTTTCGGACAAGTTAGCGGACCGCAAAGTTTTGATCAGATCCGGATCTCGATTGCGAGCCCTGAGCAGGTCTTGTCTTGGTCTTACGGTGAAATCAAAAAGCCGGAGACAATTAACTACCGTACATTCAAACCTGAAAAAGGTGGTCTGTTCTGTGCGCAAATCTTTGGCCCAATCAAAGATTACGAATGCTTGTGTGGTAAATACAAGCGCATGAAATATAAAGGTATTATCTGTGAAAAATGTGGTGTTGAAGTCACATTGTCAAAAGTCCGTCGCGACCGTATGGGCCACATTGATCTGGCATCACCTGTTGCACACATCTGGTTCCTGAAGTCTCTGCCAAGCCGTATCGGTTTGATGGCTGACATGACATTGAAAGAGCTGGAAAAGGTTCTGTATTTCGAAAGCTATGTCGTTGTCGAACCCGGTATGACACCGCTGAAGAAATTCCAGATGCTGACTGAAGAAGAGTATATGGATGCGCAGGACGAGCATGGTGAAGAAGCCTTCCGTGCCGGTATTGGTGCCGAAGCACTGAAAGAAATCATGGCTGACATCAATCTGGAAGAAGAAAAGAAAAAGATTGAAGAAGACCTGGAAGAAACAGGATCGGAAGCCAAGCGCAAGAAACTGATCAAGCGTCTGAAATTGGTTGATGCCTTTATCACATCAGGCGCACGCCCTGAATGGATGATCATGGATATCGTTCCGGTTATTCCACCAGAGCTTCGCCCGTTGGTTCCGCTGGATGGTGGTCGTTTTGCGACATCCGATCTAAACGATCTGTACCGCCGCGTTATCAACCGTAACAACCGTTTGCGCCGTCTGATCGAACTGCGCGCGCCCGATATTATCGTGCGTAACGAAAAACGTATGTTACAAGAATCTGTTGATGCGCTGTTTGATAACGGTCGTCGCGGCCGCACCATTACAGGTGCCAACCGTCGCCCGCTGAAATCACTTTCAGATATGCTGAAAGGTAAGCAAGGTCGCTTCCGTCAGAACCTTCTTGGTAAGCGTGTTGACTATTCAGGTCGTTCGGTTATTACCGTGGGTCCGGAATTGAAACTGCACCAGTGTGGTCTACCAAAGAAAATGGCTTTGGAATTGTTCAAGCCGTTTATCTATAACAAGCTTGAGCTGTACGGTATGGCGACAACAATTAAAGCCGCCAAGAAAATGGTTGAAAAGCAACGCCCAGAGGTTTGGGATATCCTGGAAGAAGTGATCCGCGAGCATCCGGTTCTGTTGAACCGTGCGCCGACACTGCACCGTCTTGGTATTCAAGCCTTCGAACCTGTATTGATTGAAGGTAAGGCGATCCAGTTGCACCCATTGGTATGTACAGCCTTTAACGCTGACTTTGATGGTGACCAGATGGCCGTTCACGTGCCGCTGTCAGTCGAAGCACAGCTTGAAGCCCGCGTTCTGATGATGTCGACAAACAACATCCTGCGCCCTGCCGATGGTAAGCCGATTATCGTGCCGTCACAGGATATCGTTTTGGGTCTATATTACCTGTCACTGATGAACGAAGGTGAAGTAGGCGAAGGCATGCTGTTTACAGACGGCGGCGAAGTTCAGCACGCTCTGTATAACAAAGATGTATCCCTGCACGCGAAAATTCACGCACGTGTCGATACTGTCGACAGCGAAGGAAACCCTGAAGCCCGCGTTATTGAAACAACACCGGGCCGTATGCTGCTGGCTGAAATTCTGCCAAAGCACGAAAAGGTTTCTCTGGATCTGGTGAACCGCGTTCTGACGAAAAAAGAAATCTCGAACATGATCGAGGAAGTTTATCGTCATTGCGGCCAGAAAGAGACTGTTATTTTCTGTGATCGCATGATGGGTCTTGGTTTCAAGCACGCTTGTATGGCGGGTATTTCATTCGGTAAGGATGATCTGATTATTCCGGAAACAAAACCTGCGATGATCGAAGATGCCAAATCAAAAGTGGCTGAATACGAACAACAGTATCAGGATGGTCTGATTACACGCGGCGAGAAATACAACAAAGTTGTTGATATTTGGTCTGCGACAACAGATCAGATCGCTGACGAGATGATGAAAGTTATCCAGCAGCCTGATGCTGACAAAGGTATGAACTCGGTTTATATGATGGCGCACTCGGGTGCTCGTGGTTCTGCCACACAGATCCGCCAGCTGGCTGCGATGCGTGGTCTGATGGCCAAGCCGTCAGGTGAAATTATCGAAACGCCGGTTATCTCGAACTTTAAAGAGGGTCTGTCGGTGTTGGAATACTTTATTTCTACTCACGGTGCACGTAAAGGTCTGGCCGATACCGCTTTGAAAACAGCGAACTCGGGTTATCTGACACGTCGTCTGGTGGATGTTGCGCAGGATGCAATCATTACGATCGAAGACTGTAAGACACAATTGGGTATTACACTGCGTCCGGTTATTGAATCGGGTGATGTGATCGCATCCCTGTCAGAACGCGTTCTGGGCCGTACGGCTGCAGAAGATGTTCACGATCCGCTGCTGGGTGATGTTCTGGTTAAAGCCGGCACAATCATTGACGAGAAAATGGCAGGCGCCATTGAAACAGCTGGTCTGGATGCGGTTCTGGTGCGTTCTGCACTGACATGTGAAGCGCCCGGTACAGGTATCTGCGCGAAATGTTACGGTCGTGATCTGGCCCGCGGAACACCGGTTAACGTTGGTGAAGCTGTTGGTGTTATGGCGGCCCAGTCGATTGGTGAACCGGGTACACAGCTAACAATGCGTACATTCCACATTGGTGGTGCGGCGCAGCGTGGTGCGGCTCAGTCAACAGCTGAATCAGCCTTCAAAGCCAAGGTTGAAATCCGCAATAAAAATGTTGTGACAAACTCCAGCGGTATCCAGATTGTTATGGGCCGTAATACGGAAGTTGCGCTGATTGATGCCAAGGGCCTCGAGAAAGCGGTTCACCGTATGCCATATGGCGCGAAGCTGCTGGTTGAAGAAGGTCAAGAAGTCAAAAAAGGCGAGAAGCTGGCTGAATGGGATCCCTATACAATGCCGATTATCACCGAAAAAGACGGTGTCGCGCAGTATGGTGATTTGACAGATGGCGTTTCTGTTCGTGACGAGGTTGATGAAGCAACAGGTATTGCATCGAAAGTTGTGATGGACTGGCGTCAACAGCCGAAAGGCGGCGATCTGAAGCCACGCATTATGCTGACAGATAAAAAAGGCGAGGTTATTACCCTGCCGAACGGTCTGGCTGCGAACTATTACATGCCAGTGGATGCGATCTTGAACGTTGCAAACGGTGAAGAAGTCAAAGCCGGTGACGTGATTGCCCGTATCCCACGCGAAACATCGAAAACGCGTGATATTACAGGTGGTCTGCCACGTGTTGCTGAATTGTTTGAAGCGCGTCGTCCGAAAGACTTTGCGATTATTACAGCAATTGATGGTCAGGTTGAATTTGGCAAGGACTATAAGTCCAAACGTCGTATCATCGTTCGTCCAACGGATGGTTCCGGCGAGCCGCAAGAATACCTGATTCCAAAAGGTAAGCATATTGCCGTAAACGAAGGTGATTACGTTCGTAAAGGTGACAAGCTACTGGACGGATCAATGGTACCGCACGATATTCTGGCTGTTATGGGTGTCGAAGCCCTGTCAGATTATCTGGTCAATGAAATTCAGGATGTTTACCGCCTGCAGGGTGTGAAGATTTCTGATAAACACATTGAAATCATTGCGCGTCAGATGTTGCAGAAAATCGAAATTCAAAAGCCTGGTAACTCAACCTTCCTGGTTGGCGAACAGGTTGATAAATATGAATTTGATGAAGTGAACGCGAAACTGAAAGAAGCCGGTAAAGAACTTGCCGAGGGTCATCCGATCCTGCAGGGTATTACCAAAGCCAGCTTGCAGACACGCTCGTTCATCTCGGCCGCATCGTTCCAAGAAACAACACGCGTTCTGACAGACGCTGCTGTAAACGGCAAGGTTGATGATCTTGATGGCCTGAAAGAAAACGTTATCGTGGGTCGTTTGATCCCAGCGGGTTCCGGTGCCATGGTTCATAAACTAAAGCGTATTGCTGCCGAGCGTGACGAAGTTGTTCTGGCTGCAAATGAGGAAATCATGGCTGCCGCAAATGCTGCGGAAGAACAGGCCCAGATTACCGACGAAAGCGGTGCAGATGAATCAGAGGACAAAAAAGATTCTGATGCTGCATAAGCTTTAATCTAAATCATTCAAAAGCCCGGCCAGAGTGCCGGGCTTTTTTATTGACTTCCGCGCGCGCTTATGAAAATATAAGACAATCAAAAAATCAGGATAGGATGTAAAAATGGGTAAGCAAAAACGCGCTTCTAAAACACGGAACCAGTTTAACAATCTTGCCCCTATACCAAAAGCCCCACGCGACAATACGTTTGACATCATTCACGGTAAAAAAATCAAAGATCCGTTTCGCCCGCTTGAAAAAATGGAAAGTATCGATACCCATGATTTTATTCGCGGGCAAAACGAAAGATTTGAAGACCTTGTGAAAGACGATATTGCAGGTCGTAATTTTGCAGCGAATGTCGCTGAATTGATGAACACGAAATTTGATGGTATGCCGCGAAAGGTCGGGCCGTTTTATTATCACATGTATAATGACGGCAGCATGCAGCAAAATGTTTTGTGTATTCGTAACAAGGTTAATGGTAAGTCGCGGAGCATATTGGATCCGAACAAAGTAGATCCAAGCGGCAAGACGGCAATTGCAAGTTATTCGCCCAGTCCGAACGGAAAATATCTAGCCTTTGTTTTGTCACAAAATGGTAGTGATATTGATCGCTTGCATATCCTCAACATTAAAACCGGACGTTGGCACAGCAATAAAATTGATGATCACCGCATTACTAAAGTTGCATGGGATGCGAACAGTCGGGGCTTTAGATATTCGTATCAAAGTCATGACCGTAAGACATTGAAAACCCGCCATCATAAAATCGGCAATCCAACAAAATTTGATAAGCGTGTTAAAAACCCGAAATGGCTTAATTCTGTAAGGGTCAAAAAACGTGGGCTCTCATATTCTCATATGATGGTTTCTACGGCAAATACACCGCGCGGTTCGCTTGTCGTTAAAGATCCGAAGTCTCAGAAATGGTCGGAAATCGTATCCCAGCATAAATGCCGAAAGATGGTTAGCGCACACGAAATCAAGGGGGGGCTTTTGATACACTGGCTGGACGACAGTGCATCGAAAATGACTATTCATGACTATAATGGTAAATATCTGCGATCTGTTCCATTGCCTGACCGCAGTCATGTGACGTTGGGGGCCAGATTTAACCGTGGTAATGATATACTGATGTCTATCACGGACCACAAGACGCTGCGCCCCAAGGTTTATCGTTATAATATCAAATCGAACAGAATGCGTCTTTTTACAAATAATAAGACGGAATATAAAATTTTTAAAAATTTCGTAGTTGAGCGTCATTACGCGAAATCAAAGGACGGCACAAAAGTACCGATGACCGTTATTCGCCGAAAAGATGTTAAGCTGGATGGCACGGCGGCAACGAAACTGTACGGTTATGGTGGTTTTAATAATGCCCGCACGCCAGCCTTGAGCGAGAATATCGCCCAATGGGTGCAAGAGGGTGGAATATATGTCGATACGAATTTACGCGGCGGCGGCGAATTCGGCGAAGACTGGTATAAGGCCGGTAAGCTTGAAAACAAACAGAATGTTTTTGATGATTTTGCGGCCTGCGCGGAATATCTGGTGAAAAAGAAATTCACATCGCCTGAACGGCTTTGTTCCAGTGGGGGCAGCAATGGCGGCCTTTTGACATTGGCAACAATGATGCAACGACCTGATTTGTTTGGTGCGGTTATATCATCCGTACCTGTAACCGATATGTTTCGTTTCGATCGTTTTGGTGCGGGAATCGGCTGGCGCGGTGATTACGGTGATATCAAAAAATTGAAAAGCCATTTCAATGCGGCCGCTGCTTATTCGCCGCTGCACAATATAAAGTCGGATGTGATATATCCGCCAACGCTAGTCATGACATCAGATCAGGATGACCGTGTTGTACCGCTTCATTCATACAAATATTTGGCGGCTATGAACGATATATCGCCTTTATCGCCTGTATTTATGCGTGTTGCACGCAATCAGGGGCATGGATTTGGTAAATCGCGCGACCAGTTGTTGGCAGACAGACAGGCCGAACATGCATTTCTGGTTAAAGCCCTGGGGCCGATTGATCAAAAAGCCTACAAAGCTGATTTGAAAAAGAAAAAAAGCGTCCGTAGGAAATAACTCACCTAAATTTAACGTAATTGGCAAAAAAGGCCTTGACCGAATCCTTATATGTGTTATATTCCGCTCGCTTTTATAAGGATGGATTGGCCGTAGAGACGATTCTAGACGCAGTCCAAAAGCATATTCGAGAGGTCGCTGAAACAAGATAGTGACCGCCCCGCAGAAAAAAGGCTTGCGGAACGCTTTTTTTTATGCCATTTTGCGGGCTCGCTTAACACGGTAACCATCCCAAAAGCAACGAATTGTATAGAAAATAGAAGGAACCAGGCAATATGCCCACAGTGAACCAACTTGTACGTAAAGGCCGTAAAAAGGTCGTAAAGAAAACAAAGACACCGGATCTGAAGGGTAACCCTCAGAAACGTGGTGTTTGCACACGTGTATATACAACGACACCTAAAAAGCCGAACTCGGCTTTGCGTAAGGTTGCACGTGTTCGCTTGACCAATGGTCGCGAAGTTAACGCATACATCCCGGGTGAAGGCCATAACCTGCAGGAACACTCGGTTGTTCTGGTGCGCGGCGGCCGTCGTAAGGATTTGCCAGGTGTTCGCTATACAGTTGTACGCGGTACATTTGATACACAGGGTCTTGATAAACGCCGTCAGCGCCGTTCGCGCTATGGTGCTAAGAAGCCTAAGTAAGAAATTTTTAAGGATAAGGATTTAATATATGTCACGTCGTCACGCAGCACCAAAAAGAGAAGTTCTTCCCGATCCAAGATTTGGGGATATCGTTGTTACGAAATTCATGAACAGAATCATGGAGCACGGTAAGAAGTCAGTTGCAGAACGTATTTTTTATGGTGCAATGGATATGGTTCAGGACAAAATGAAACGCGATCCGATTGAGATCTTTCATGAGGCGCTGGACGCTATCAAGCCGAAGGTTGAAGTTCGCTCTCGCCGTGTAGGTGGTGCGACATATCAGGTTCCTGTTGAAGTTCGTCCAGAGCGCGCACAGGCATTGGCAATTCGCTGGTTGGCGACAGCTGCGCGCGGCCGTAACGAAGATACGATGGCCGAGCGTTTGGCAAATGAAGTTATGGATGCGGCGCAGGGACGAGGTTCTGCTGCGAAGAAGCGTGAAGATACGCACAAAATGGCCGAAGCTAACAAAGCTTTCGCACATTATCGCTGGTAATTGGGTAATAGAAAAATATAAGGGTAGAAAACATGTCAACAGCAGATACACCACTGAAGGATTACCGCAACATCGGGATTATGGCCCATATTGATGCTGGTAAGACAACAACAACAGAACGTATTCTGTACTATACAGGTCGCTCTCACAAAATTGGCGAGGTGCACGATGGTGCTGCGACAATGGATTGGATGGAGCAAGAGCAAGAGCGTGGTATTACGATTACGTCTGCTGCGACAACATGTTTCTGGAAAGATCACCGCATTAACATCATTGACACTCCGGGTCACGTTGACTTTACAATTGAAGTTGAACGTTCTCTGCGTGTACTTGATGGTGCGATCGCTGTATTTGATTCGGTTGCGGGCGTCGAGCCTCAGTCTGAAACAGTTTGGCGTCAGGCGGATAAGTACCGCGTTCCGCGTATGTGCTTTGTAAACAAAATGGACCGTACAGGGGCTGACTTCTACATGTGTGTAGATATGATTGTTGACCGTCTGGGTGCGACTCCTTTGGTTCTTCAATTGCCAATCGGTAACGAATCAGATTTTGCTGGTGTTGTTGATCTGGTTACAATGAAGTCAATCGTCTGGAAAGATGAAAACCTTGGCGCTGAATTCGAATATGTTGATATTCAGGATGATCTGAAGGACAAGGCTGCAGAGTACCGCGAGCTACTGATCGAAAAGATCGTTGAACTTGATGACGCTGCAATGGAGGCTTACTTCGAAGGTACGGAGCCTGATGAAGCAACAATCAAGAAATTGGTACGTAAAGGTACTCTGGCGGGTAAGTTTGTCCCAGTATTGACAGGTACGGCCTTTAAGAACAAAGGTGTTCAGCCTCTGCTGGATGCGGTTATCGATTACATGCCATCTCCGCTGGATGTTGGAAATGTAAAAGGTGTTAACGTTGACGATGAAACAAAAGAAGATTCTCGTCCACCGGAAGATGATGCGCCATTCTCTGCGCTGGCGTTCAAAATTATGAACGACCCGTTTGTTGGCTCACTGACATTCGCACGTATTTACTCAGGTACGTTGGAAGCCGGTTCTTACGTTCAGAACTCTGTTAAGAACAAAAAAGAGCGTATCGGCCGTATGTTGTTGATGCACTCAAACAACCGTGAAGAAATCAAGACAGCCGGTCCAGGTGACATTGTTGCCTTGGTTGGTCTGAAAGATACCACAACAGGTGATACACTTTGCGATCTGCAAAAACCGATCATTCTGGAGCGTATGGAATTCCCGGAGCCAGTTATCGAGATTGCGGTTGAGCCGAAATCAAAAGCGGATCAGGAAAAAATGTCATTGGCGCTTCAGCGTCTGGCGGCGGAGGACCCATCTTTCCGTGTGAGCTCTGACAACGAAAGCGGTCAGACCGTTATTAAAGGTATGGGTGAATTGCACCTTGATATTATCGTTGACCGTATGAAGCGTGAATTCAAGGTTGAGGCGAACATCGGTGCGCCGCAGGTTGCTTACCGCGAAACAATTACAAAACCATATACTGTTGATTATACACATAAGAAACAGTCCGGTGGTTCTGGTCAGTTCGCGAAAATTGTTATCGAGCTTGAGCCAAATGAAAAAGGCGCAGGTTTCGAATTCGAAAGCAAGATCGTTGGTGGTTCTGTTCCACGTGAATATATCCCTGGCGTTCAAAAAGGTTTTGAAAGCGCGAAGGAAACAGGCGTTATCGCTGGCTTCCCCGTAATCGACTTTAAAGCCACCCTTGTGGATGGTGCATATCACGACGTTGACTCTTCTGTCATGGCGTTTGAAATTGCAGCACGCGCAGCGTTCCGCGAAGGAATTGCAGCAGCGGGTCCTGCTTTGCTAGAGCCTGTGATGAAGGTTGAGGTTGTAACCCCAGAAGAATATATGGGGGATATCATTGGTGATCTGAACTCTCGTCGTGGTCAGGTAGCTGAAATGACGCAACGTGGTAACGCCCGTGTCGTTCACGCTCATGTTCCTCTGGCAAATATGTTCGGATATATCAATACACTGCGTTCGATGTCACAAGGTCGTGCACAGTACTCAATGGTCTTTGATCACTATGATCAAGTTCCACAGCAGGTGGCTGAGGAAGTAAAAGCAAAAATGGCGTAAGCCAAAAGTAAATTCGGTAACCAACTCAAAAGGAAGAGAGAAATGGCTAAGGAAAAATTTGAAAGAAACAAACCCCATGCAAACATCGGCACAATTGGCCACGTTGACCATGGTAAAACAACACTGACAGCTGCGATTACAAAGGTATTGGCAGAAACAGGTGGCGCAACATTCAGCGCGTATGACCAGATCGATAATGCTCCAGAAGAGCGCGAGCGCGGTATTACAATTTCAACAGCTCACGTTGAATACGAAACAGAAAACCGTCACTATGCTCACGTTGACTGCCCGGGTCACGCTGACTACGTTAAGAACATGATTACAGGTGCGGCTCAGATGGATGGTGGTATCCTTGTTGTGTCTGCTTCTGATGGCCCAATGCCACAAACACGTGAACACATCCTATTGGCGCGCCAGGTTGGTGTTCCTGCTCTGGTCGTTTTCATGAACAAATGTGATCAGGTTGATGATGAAGAGCTGCTAGAGCTGGTTGAAATGGAAATTCGTGAACTGTTGAACGAATATGAATTCCCAGGCGACGATATTCCAATCATCAAAGGTTCTGCTTTGGCTGCGATCGAAGATTCAAACGAAAAGCTGGGTAAAGAAGCAATTCTTGAACTGATGCGCTCTGTTGATGAGTACATCCCGACGCCAGCACGTGCGACAGATAAACCATTCCTGATGCCGGTTGAGGATGTTTTCTCGATCCAGGGTCGTGGAACAGTTGCAACAGGTCGTGTTGAACAAGGTATCGTTAAGGTTGGTGAAGAAGTTGAAATCGTTGGTATTAAAGACACAACAAAAACAACAATCACCGGTGTTGAAATGTTCCGCAAGCTTCTGGACCAAGGTCAGGCTGGCGATAACATCGGCGCCCTGCTGCGTGGTACAAAACGTGAAGACATCGAGCGTGGTCAGGTTCTGGCTGCACCGGGTTCAATCACACCACACACAAAATTCTTGGCAGAAGCCTACGTTCTGACAAAAGATGAAGGTGGTCGTCACACACCATTCTTTACGAACTACCGTCCTCAGTTCTACTTCCGTACAACTGACGTAACAGGTATCGTTCATCTTCCAGACGGCGTAGAAATGGTTATGCCTGGTGATAACATTGAAATGAACATCGAATTGATTGCTCCGATCGCGATGGACGAAGGTTTGCGCTTCGCTATTCGTGAAGGTGGACGTACGGTTGGTGCCGGCGTTGTTGCAAAAATTATCGAGTAAGTAACATAGAAATACCCCCGCCGGGTTGAAGGCAATTCGGCGGGGCATTTTAAAGGATAGAAAAAAATGCAAGCGCAAAACATCAGAGTTAGTCTTAAAGCTTACGACCACCGCGTGTTGGATACATCGACACAGGAAATCGTTGGTACGGCAAAAAGAACGGGAGCGACAGTTCGCGGACCGATCCCACTGCCGACAAAGATCGAAAAATTTACTGTATTGCGCAGCCCGCACGTGAACAAAAAGTCACGCGAACAGTTTGAAATGCGTACCCACAAGCGCGTATTGGATATTGTGGACCCAACACCGCAAACGATTGATGCTTTGATGAAGCTGGATCTGGCTGCGGGTGTTGATGTTGAAATTAAGCTTTAATAAGAAGCTGTAAGGTTAAAAGGTAAGGAATTAGAAAATGCGTACCGGTTTGATAGCTCAGAAACTTGGCATGACACGCGTCTTTGATGACGAAGGTCGCCACGTTCCCGTTACAGTACTGAAAGTTGATGGACTTCAGGTTGTTTCAGTTAGAACAATGGAAAAGAACGGTTATGTTGCCGTACAATTGGGTGCAGGCAAGGCAAAGCTGAACCGCATTTCCAAGCCTTTACGTGGTCACTATGCCAAAAATAAAATCGAGCCTAAGAAAAAGCTGGCTGAATTCCGTGTATCAGAAGATGCATTGCTGGATGTCGGTGCAGAGCTGGGCGCGAACCACTATATCAAAGGTCAATATGTTGATGTTGCTGGTACAACAATTGGTAAAGGTTTCGCCGGTGCGATGAAACGTCACAACTTCGGTGGTATGCGTGCATCACACGGTGTATCGATTTCTCACCGTGCGCACGGTTCGACAGGTCAGTGTCAGGATCCGGGCCGCGTATTTAAAGGCAAGCGTATGGCCGGTCACATGGGTAATGTTCGTGCAACAGCACAAAACCTTGAAGTAATGCTGGTTGACGGTTCTGAAGGTCTGCTGTTCGTTAAGGGCGCGGTACCAGGTTCAAAAAACGGTTGGGTTTTCATTAAAGATGCTGAGAAAAAACCTGCTATGGATGGCGTACCATTCCCTGCTGGTTTGAAATCAGATTTGAAGGCTGCAAACGAAGAAACACCAGCTGATGCTCCGACAGAGGAAACAACAGCTGAAACACCTGCAGAAGCAAAAGCTGAAGAGACAACTGAAGAAAAGAAGGATGACTAAAGATGAAAGTCGCCGTTAAAACATTAGAGAACAAATCATCAGGTGATGTCACATTGAATAAAGACATCTTTGGTGTTGAGCCTCGTAAAGATATTTTGTACCGCGCTGTAAACTGGCAATTGGCCAAACGCCGTGGCGGTAACCACAAAGTTAAAGACGTATCTGAAATTTCAGGTACAGGTAAGAAGCCTTTTGCGCAAAAAGGTACAGGTCGCGCCCGTCAGGGGTCTCTGCGTTCTGCACAGATGCGCGGTGGTCAAACAACACACGGCCCACAGGTTCGTGATCACGGTTTCTCACTGCCAAAGAAAATTCGTACGCTAGCCTTGAAAATGGCTCTGTCTTCTAAGCAAAAAGACGGCAAGCTGATTGTTCTGGATGCTGCGAAAACAAAATCTGCCAAAACCAAAGACATGGCAGCGGCCCTGAAGAAAATGGAACTAACGTCAGCTCTGTTTATCGATGGTGAAACACTGGATGAAAACTTCGTACGTTCGATCCGCAACATTCCACATATGGATGTTCTGCCATCGCAAGGTGCAAATGTTTACGACATCCTGCGCCGCGAAACATTGGTTTTGACAAAAGACGCAATTGAAAAACTGGAGGCTCGACTGTCATGAGTGCTAAGAAAAAAGAAAAGAAAGTCGCGACAGAGCGCCACTATAATATTATCAAAGCACCTGTAATTACAGAGAAAGCAACGATGATATCTGAACACAATCAGGTTGCGTGCTATGTTGATATGACTGCAACGAAAGCTGAAATTAAAGGCGCTTTCGAGGCATTGTTTGATGTAACCGTATTGAAAGTTAATACATTGCGTCAGTATGGTAAAAATAAACGCTTTAAAGGACGTTTGGGCCGCCGCAGCGATTACAAAAAAGCTATTGTAACGTTGAAGGAAGGCGATCAGGTCGATCTGACGTCAAAAGTTGTTTAATTAGGAATTGAATTTAAAAAGTGTAGAAGGAAAAATACGATGGCTTTGAAATCCTATCGTCCAAGAACACCGGGAACCAGAACGCTTGTTACAGTAAAGCGTGATGAATTGCATAAAGGCAAGCCGGTTAAGGCGCTGACAGTTGGTTTAACCAAAAGTGGCGGTCGCAATAACCACGGCCAAATTACCGTGCGTCATCGCGGTGGTGGACACAAACGCAAGTATCGTCTGATCGATTTCAAACGTACGAAGTTTGATATTCCGGCAACAGTCGAGCGTATCGAATACGATCCAAACCGTACATCTTTCATCGCTTTGATTAAATACGATGATGGTGAACTGGCTTACATCTTGGCGCCACAGCGTCTGGCAGCAGGCGATCAGGTCATCGCGGGTGAAAAAGTTGACGTGAAACCAGGTAATGCAATGCCGTTGCGTAGCATTCCGGTTGGTACTTTGATCCACAACGTTGAATTAAAACCGGGTAAGGGCGGTCAGATTGCACGTTCAGCCGGTACATATGTTCAGCTGGTTGGTCGCGATTCAGGTTTTGCTCAGGTCAAACTTAGCTCGGGCGAGCTGCGTATTGTTCCTGGCGAATGTATGGCAACAGTTGGTGCGGTATCTAACACAGATAACTCGAACACTAACCTTGGTAAAGCCGGTCGTAAGCGCTGGTTGGGCCGTAGACCACATGTTCGTGGTGTTGTGATGAACCCGGTTGATCACCCACATGGTGGTGGTGAAGGTAAGACATCAGGTGGTCGTCACCCAGTGTCGCCAACAGGTAAGCCGACAAAAGGTGCGAAAACACGTACCAATAAGGCAACAGACAAGTTTATTTTACGTCGTCGTTCTAAGAAACGTCGTAAGTAATTGAAAAAAGAAGGAAGATAAAATATGTCACGTTCAGTTTGGAAAGGTCCGTTTGTAGACAGACATTTACTGAAAAAGGTACAAGCAGGTAACGAATCAGGCCGTAATGATGTTATTAAAACATGGTCACGCCGCTCGACAATTTTGCCGCAGATGGTTGCCCGCACAATTGCCGTTTACAACGGTCAGAAATTCATCCCTGTCTTGGTGACAGAGGATATGGTTGGACAAAAACTGGGTGAATTCGCTCCGACACGTACATACTACGGTCACGGTGCGGACAAGAAATCCAAGAAGTAAGAATTAAAGGTTCTAAGGAAAGGCTTTTAGAATGGGACAGGCAGCAAATAAACCAAGACGCAGCGAAGGCGAGGCAATAGCCAGAGCCAAGTATATCCGCGGCAGTAAACAAAAACTGAATCTGGTCGCGCAATTGATCCGCGGTAAAGATGCAGAACGTGCGCTGCTGGATCTGGAATTTTCAACCCGCCGCATGTCGAACGAGGTTAAAAAAGTTTTGGAAGCCGCAATCGCAAATGCGGAAAACAACCACGATATGGATGTTGACCGTCTTTACGTCAGCGAAGCTTATGTCGGGCGTCAACTTGTAATGAAACGTTTCCGTGCACGCGCACGTGGACGCGGAGCCGGCATTCAAAAACCATTTAGCAACCTGACAATTGTTGTCAAAGAGCGCGAAGAATAAGAGGAGCATGACGTTATGGGTCAGAAAGTAAACCCGATTGGATTAAGAGTAGGCATCAACCGCACATGGGATAGCCGTTGGTATGCCGATAAAGATTACGCGGATAAACTGTATCAGGATCTGAAAGTTCGCGAATATATCTTTAAATCTTTGAAAGCAGCTGGTATCTCACGTGTCGTGATCGAGCGTGCTGCATCCAATACAAAGATTACAATTTATACAGCGCGCCCGGGTGTGATCATCGGTCGCAAAGGTTCAGACATTGAAAAGCTGCGTCGCGACCTTACAAACCGTATGGGTGGCGAAGTATCTTTGAATATCGTTGAAATCCGCAAGCCGGAAATTGATGCGAAACTGGTTGCGGATGGTATTGCCCAGCAGCTCGAGCGTCGTGTATCTTTCCGCCGTGCTATGAAACGTGCTGTTCAATCAGCTCTGCGTTTGGGTGCTTTGGGTATTCGTGTTAACTGTGCCGGTCGTTTGGGCGGTGCCGAGATTGCGCGAACAGAATGGTATCGCGAAGGCCGTGTGCCACTTCACACCTTGCGCGCGAACATAGATTATGGTACATCAGAAGCCCTGACAACTTATGGAATTATCGGTGTCAAGGTTTGGATCTTCAAAGGCGAGATTCTGGAACATGATCCGATGGCGCGTGAAAAGCTTGAAGGCGAAACGCAAACACAAAGAAATTAAGGTAAAACAAAGGTTTAAAAGGATAAGGATATGTTATCTCCGAAGAAGACAAAATACCGCAAGGCGCACAAAGGCCGCATTCACGGGAATGCCAAAGGCGGCACCGAGTTGTTGTTCGGCTCTTTCGGTTTAAAGGCGACATCGCCGAATCGTATTACAGCCCGTCAGATTGAAGCGGCGCGTCGTACAATGACACGTTATATGAAGCGTGTCGGTCGTGTACATATCCGCATTTTCCCTGATGTTCCGGTTTCAAAGAAACCTTTGGAAGTTCGCCAGGGTAAAGGTAAAGGTTCGCCCGAATTCTGGGCAGCACGTGTTAAGCCAGGTCGTATTATGTTCGAGCTGGAAGGCGTATCACGTGAGGTAGCAGAAGGCGCCTTCGAATTGGCAGCTTCTAAACTGCCGATTAAAACAAAAATGGTTTCACGTATTGGTGAATAAGGAAGAGAATAATGAAAGCAGCAGACGTAAGAACAAAATCGGTTGACGAGCTTAAAGACGAGCTTTTAAACCTGCGCAAAGAACAATTGAACCTGCGTTTTCAACGCTCGACAGGTCAGCTGGAAAATTCAGCGGCTATGGGGCTTGTACGTAAGAATATCGCACGCGTTAAGACCGTTCTGAGCGAGAAGAAAAAAGGAATTGAAGTAGCCGCGCCAAAAGCAAAGGCTGAAAAGAAAACAAAAAAGGCACCGACCAAAAAAGCGGCGCCAAAAAAGGCTGAAAAGTCTGAAACAAAAAAGAAAAAAACTGCTTAGAAAGATTTAAAGGAGCATAGATATGCCACGTCGTATATTGGAAGGTACAGTCGTTAGCGACAAACAGGATAAAACAGTTGTTGTTCGCGTTGTTCGTCGCGTAAAAGATAAATTGTATGGTAAGTTCATCATGAAATCTGCCAAGTTTTCGGCACATGACGAAAACAACACATGTAAGGAAGGCGACGTAATCCGCATTGAAGAATGCCGTCCGATTTCGAAAAACAAATCTTGGCGCGTACTTTTGGAAGGTGAAAAGCCGACTGAGAAAAAAGAACCAGCCAAAAAAGCTGCTGCGAAAAAACCAGCTGCTAAAAAAGAAGATAAAAAAGCTGACGAAAAGAAAGTTGCCCCAAAGAAAGCAGCAGCAAAAAAGCCGGCAGCTAAGAAAACAACAAAAAAAGACGACAAGTAAGTCTTAAAGAGAATTTAAAAGAAGGATAAATGCGATGATACAGATGCAGTCAAATATGGATGTCGCCGATAACTCGGGTGCAAAACGCGTTCAGTGTATCAAGGTTTTGGGTGGCTCACACCGCAGAACGGCGAACATTGGTGACGTTGTTGTTGTATCTGTTAAAGATGCCATTCCACGTGGACGTGTTAAGAAAGGTGCGGTTCACCGTGCTGTTATCGTACGCACTGCAAAAGGTATCAAGCGCAAAGACGGTTCAGTAATACGTTTTGATAAAAACGCTGCTGTCTTGATTAACCAGAACGGCGAGCCGATCGGTACACGTATTTTTGGCCCAGTTACACGTGAATTGCGTGCCAAGAACTACATGAAGATCATTTCACTGGCGCCAGAAGTATTATAAGAGGTATATGATGACTGCGAAGAAACTAAAAATTAAAAAAGGCGATAAAGTCGTCGTTACAACAGGCAAGGACAAAGGCACCAGTGGTGAAGTTCTGAACGTTTTGCGCGAGGAAAACAAAGTTCTTGTATCTGGTATCAACGTTAAAACAAAACACGTGAAGCCAAGCCAAGCCGGACCAGGTGGTCTGGAAAAGAAGGAAGCACCGATCCACATTTCAAATGTTGCGATTGCGGATCCTAAAACAGGCAAACCTTCCCGCGTAGGATATAAGGTTTTAAAAGACGGTAAAAAGACGCGCGTCTCAAAAGCGTCTGGTGAAACATTGGATTAAGAGTGAAAGACAATGACAGCACGACTACAAAAAAAATATGATGATGAATTCAAAGGCCAGCTAAAAGATGAGCTGTCTTGCGCAAACGTCATGGAAATTCCAAAGCTGGAAAAAATCGTTCTCAACATCGGTGTTGGTGAAACGGTACAGGACAGCAAGAAAATCAACGGCGCAGTTGACGATCTGACACGCATTTCTGGTCAAAAGCCGGTTATTACACGTGCCAAGAAATCAATTGCTCAATTCAAGCTACGTGAAGGTATGCCAATCGGTTGTAAAGTTACATTGCGCGGCGAGCGTATGTATGAATTCCTGGATCGTTTGGTGAATATCGCTATGCCACGTATTCGTGATTTCCGCGGAATTTCATCAAAAAGCTTTGACGGCCGTGGTAACTATGCTTTGGGTATTAAAGAACAATTGATCTTCCCGGAGATTGAATACGATAAAGTTGATAAGGTCCGCGGAATGGATATTATCATTTGTACAACAGCAAAAACGGACGCGCACGCATTGGCACTTTTGAAAAAGTTCAACATGCCGTTCAAAGAAAACAAAAAGAAGTAAACCGGAGGCACATTTAATATGGCTAAACAAAGTTCAATCGCGAAAAACAATCGCCGCAAGCGCATGGCAAAGAAGTATGCCGGTAAAAGAGCGCGCCTGCTGGAGATTGCGAATAACAAAGACCTTCCAGGTAACGAGCGTATGGAAGCGCGTTGGAAACTGGCTGAATTGCCACGTAATTCTAACCCGACACGCATCAGAAACCGTTGCAACCTGACAGGTCGTCCACGTGGTTACCACCGCAAGTTCGGTATTTCTCGTGTGGCCCTTCGTGAATTGGCTTCTGTGGGAATGATCCCCGGTGTAACGAAATCCAGTTGGTAATTTTTTTAAGAGGAAAGGAAGAAAAAAATGGTTATGACAGATCCTCTTGGTGATATGTTGACAAGAATCCGCAACGGACAACGCGCTGGTAAAGCTGTTGTTTCTGCGCCTGCATCACGTTACCGTGGAACAGTTTTAGATGTTCTGCAGCGTGAAGGTTTTATCCGCGGATATAACAAAGTAGATCACGGAAACGGCAAAGCCGATTTCGATATCGAATTGAAATATTATGAAGGCCATCCGGTTATTAAACGCATTCAGCGTGTATCAAAGCCGGGTCGTCGGGTCTATTCATCTTTGAACACGTTGCCAAAAGTGCAAAACGGTCTGGGTGTGTCGATCCTGTCGACATCACGTGGTGTGATGTCTGATAACGAAGCACGCGAAGCCTCTGTAGGCGGCGAAGTATTGTGCACGGTCTTCTAATAAAGGTATAAGACAAGAAAGTTTAGAAAAAGGTAGAACGAAAATGTCACGTTTAGCAAAAAACCCGGTTCCCGTTCTTGATGGTGTTGATATCACCATTGATGGTCAGCAGGTTAAGGCAAAAGGTCCGAAGGGCGAATTGTCACTTACAATGCTGCCTGAAATGAAGGCTGAGAAGACCGAAGGCGGTGTAATGGTTTCAACGGAAAGCAAAAGCCGTTTTCATCAGAACATGAAGGGTACGACATGGTCTTTGATCCGTGGCATGATCCAAGGTGTTAAAGAAGGTTACGAAAAGAAACTGGAAATCAACGGTGTTGGTTATCGTGCGCAAATCCGTGGTAAAGACCTGGTTTTGCAACTGGGATATAGCCACGAAATCGTATACCCACAGCCGGAAGGTGTTAAGATCGAATGTCCACAACAGACAGAGATCGTGATTTCAGGTATTGATAAGCAAAAAGTCGGTCAGACTGCTGCTGAGATTATCAAATTCCGTCCGCCAGAGCCATACAAAGGCAAGGGCGTGAAGTATGCAGGCCAGCATATCCTGCGTAAAGAAGGTAAGAAGAAGTAATAAGGATTTAAGAAAATGACAGCAAAACGCGTTACACCAAATCAAAGAAGAGCATTGCGCACACGCAGCAAAATTAAAACAGCTGCTATTCGTAATGGTCGCGCACGTTTAAGCGTTTACCGCTCGAACAACCACATCTCTGCACAAATCATTGATGATGCAAAGCATGTGACACTGGCCTCTGCTTCTACGATCGATAAAGATCTTAAAGGCAAGCTGAAAGGCAAGACCGGTAACGCTGATGCTGCGGGTCAAGTTGGCAAGTTGCTGGCTGAGCGCGCGAAAAAAGCGGGCGTCAAAGACGTAATTTTTGACCGCGGTCGATATGTATATCACGGACGTGTTAAGGCTTTGGCCGATGCGGCGCGTGAAGGCGGATTAGAGTTCTAAGGAAAAGGATAGATAAAATGGCAAGAGCTGAAAAAGCACAAAATAACGAAAGTGAACTGCTGGAGCGTCTGGTCGGCATTAACCGTGTCGCAAAGACCGTGAAAGGTGGACGTAACTTTAGTTTCGCTGCCCTGATGGTTGTCGGCGACGGTAAAGGCCGTGTTGGCGTCGGTTCAGGTAAAGCTCGCGAAGTTCCTGAAGCTATTCAGAAGGCGACAGAACAAGCCAAGCGTAACATGATCCGCGTTCCATTGCGCGAAGGTCGCACACTTCACCACGATGTGAAAGCCCGCTTTGGCGCCGGTAAGGTTATCATGCGCGCAGCAGAACCTGGTACAGGTATTATTGCCGGTGGTCCGCTACGTGCTGTATTTGAAGCCTTGGGTATTCAGGATATTGTTGCAAAGAACGTTGGTTCGTCCAACCCTTACAACATGGTTAAAGCTGCCCTCAGCGCTTTTGACAAAATGGAAAGCCCACGTATGGTGGCAAGTCGCCGTGGTAAACGCGTAAATGAAGTTCTGGGCCGTAAAAAGGCAAATGACGAATAAGTCATAAGGTTTAAGGAGAAAAGACATGGCTGAAGAGAAGAAGACACCGGCAAAGAAAAAGGCGCCAGCAAAGAAAGCAGAAGCAAAAAAAGCTCCTGCCAAGAAAGCAGCCCCTAAAAAAGCTGAGAAAAAACCTTCAGGTAAAACAGTTGTTGTGACACAGACAGGCAGCCCAATCGGCCGCCAGGCGTATCAGCAAAAAACATTGATCGGTTTAGGCCTGAACAAAGTTGGACGCACACGCGAGCTGGAAGACACACCATCTGTTCGTGGTATGATCAATAAAGTTAAACATCTTGTGCGTGTCGAAGACGCGGCATAAAGACTTCGCCGCTTCCAAATAACCGAGTCCCGATAGCGGCAGGGGCGCAAAAACTTAAAAGAGTAGGTCAAAAAAATGAAACTCAACGAATTAAAACCAGCAAAAGGTTCTGTGAAGGAAAAAACTCGTGTGGGCCGTGGTATCGGTTCAGGCAAGGGTAAAACATCCGGCGCAGGTCAAAAAGGTCAGAAAGCCCGCAGCGGTGTTGCTATTAACGGTTTTGAAGGCGGTCAAATGCCAATTTACCGTCGTTTGCCGAAGATGGGTTTCTCTAACCCAAGCCGCAAACGTTATGCAGAAATTACACCGGGCCGTATTCAGGCTGCTCTGGATTCTAAGAAACTTGATGGTAAGGGCGATATTACAGCTGAAACACTGGTAAAATCAGGTATGCTATCAAACAGCTATGACGGCGTTCGTTTGATTGGCGGCGGCGAAATTAAATCAAAAGTATCTTTAAAAATTGCAGGTGCGTCAAAATCAGCACAGGCTGCTATTGAGAAAGCTGGTGGAAGCGTCGAGTTTGTTCAGAAAACACGTGCGAAAAACCCGGATAAAAAAGATACAAAAAAGAAAGATACAAAGAAGAAAACTTCTAAATAATATTCTTTTATATCAAGAATTTAAAACGCCCCAAATCGGGGCGTTTTTTATATGCATAAATCATTTGCATTTTGTGTCTTGCTCTTTTAATGTCCAATGTGGTTCAAACTCATCAAGATAGGTCATAAATATGTCGACTGGCATTGAACAATTTGCATCAAATCTGAATTTCGGCGCACTGTCGAAAGCGCAGGAACTCAAAAAACGCATCTTCTTTACACTTGGCGCGCTGATTATTTACCGTCTGGGTACATATCTGCCGCTGCCGGGTATTGATCCGCAGGCTTGGTCTGATATTTTTACACAGAAATCGGGCGGTCTTCTGGATATGTTCAATATGTTTGCGGGTGGTGCTTTTTCGCGTATGTCGCTCTTCACGTTGAATATTATGCCCTATATCTCGGCCGCGATTATCATGCAGCTTTTAACGGCTATGGTTCCCAGTTTCGAGCAGATGAAAAAAGAAGGCGAGATCGGCCGCAAGAAAATCAACCAGTACACGCGTTATATGACGGTGGGTTTAGCCGCCGTTCAGGCCTATGGTCTTGCGGTTTGGCTGGAAAATGTGCAAACATCAACCGGCGGTTTTGCCGCGATGAACCCGGGTCTTTATTTCAAGGCCTCGATCATTATTTCCATTGTGGGTGGTACGATGTTCCTGATGTGGCTGGGCGAACAGATTACATCGCGCGGTGTCGGTAACGGTATATCCCTGATTATTTTCGCCGGTATTGTAGCGGAATTGCCGCGTGCGATTGCCGGAACTTTGGAATTGGGTCGTCAGGGTGCTTTGGCGCCGTTCCTGATCCTGTTGATCTTCCTGTTCGTTATAGCGGTCATTACGTTTATTGTGTTTATGGAGCGCGCACAGCGCCGCCTGATCATCCAGTATCCGAAACGTCAGCATGGGAATAAGATGATGGGGGGCGACTCTTCGCACATTCCGTTAAAGCTGAATACATCCGGTGTTATTCCGCCGATCTTTGCATCTTCTTTGCTGTTCTTGCCTTTGACTATGGTGGGCTTCATGGGTAGCGAGGGGAACGAGACGATTGATACACTGGCGCGCTATCTTCAAAGTGGTCAACCGCTCTATATGATTTTTTATGGTAGCTTGGTGGCTTTCTTTGCATTCTTCTATACGGCGATTGTCTTCAACCCGAAAGATACGGCAGAGAACTTGCGTAAATATGGTGGCTTCATTCCCGGGATTCGTCCAGGTGAAAAAACAGCGCAATATATCGATTATGTGCTGACACGCATTACAACAATTGGTGCGGCCTATCTGGTTCTGGTCTGTTTGATACCCGAATTTCTGATGGCAAAATATCAGCTTCCGTTCTATTTCGGTGGAACCAGCCTGCTGATTGTTGTGACGGTGACAATGGACACGGTTGCGCAAATTCACTCGCACCTGATTGCACACCAGTATGAAGGTCTGATTAAAAAGTCGCGTCTGCGCGGCAGACGGGGGTAAGACGATGCCGTTGAACATTATTTTGATTGGCCCGCCCGGGGCCGGCAAGGGCACGCAAGCCCGCAAAATCGAAGAACGCTATGGCGCCGTTCAACTGTCAACAGGGGATATGCTGCGCGAAACAATTAAAGGCGGCGGCGAGCTGGGAGAGGATCTGAAAAAGATTCTGGATTCCGGCCAGTTGGTTCCTGATGAATTGATGATCGAGATGATTTCAAAACGGATTCAGATGCCCGATTGCGAGCACGGTTTCATTCTTGACGGTTTTCCACGCACTGTAACCCAAGCCAAGTCGCTTGAAAAAATGTTGGAAGATGCCAATAAAAAACTGGATGCTGTAATCAAGATTGATGTTGATGAGGAAGATCTGGTCGAACGCATCACAGGCCGCTTTACGTGTGGCGAATGCGGTGAAGGCTATCACGATATTTTCAAAAAGCCCGCAAAGGCAAATGTCTGTGACAATTGCGGCGCGGTCGATTCGTTTAAACGTCGTAGCGATGATAACGAAGATGCGATTCGAACACGTCTTAAGGCTTATCATGGTCAAACAGCTCCAATCTTGCCGTTTTACAAGGAAAAGGGCATGTTGAAGACGGTAGACGGGCGCGAATCCATGGAGAGTGTGACAGCCCAGATTTTTACGATTTTAGACGTTGAAAAGGCTCAAAACGAGGCGCAAGCGTCATAAAGTAAAAAAACCGCGCTTTTTTAGCCATAATCGCCATAATGTGCTTGACGTATAAGCTGAGAGTCATATAATGCGCGAGGCTATTCATTGACTATGGCCGTGTTTGTCGTGGTCAAAAAGGTAAGAATAACAGGCAAAAAACGAACTTAAAGGAGTTTAATGTGGCTCGTATTGCAGGTGTAAATATTCCATCAAACAAGCGTGTAGAAATCGCGCTGACATATATTCATGGAATCGGCCGTACAACGGCAAAGAAAATTTGTGAAGCAGCAGGTATCCCATCCGAGCGCCGCGTCAATGAAATGACCGAGGCCGAGGAAACACAGATCCGTAACATCGTTGCAAGCGATTATACGGTTGAAGGGGATCTGCGCCGTATCGTTTCCATGAACATCAAGCGTCTGATGGACTTGGGCTGCTACAAGGGTTTGCGTCACCGTAAAAACCTTCCTGTTCGCGGTCAAAGAACACACACAAACGCAAGAACACGTAAAGGCCCTGCGAAACCAATCGCCGGCAAGAAGAAATAATAAATAGGATAGAGAGAATATAATGGCAAAAAAAGCTGCAAAAGGTGCTACAAAAACAAAACGCCGGGTGAAAAAGAATATTACCGTTGGCGTTGCACACGTGAATTCAACATTCAACAACACAATGGTTACGATCTCGGATCAGCAGGGTAACACCATTTCATGGTCATCTGCAGGTCAGCAGGGATTTAAAGGTTCACGTAAATCTACACCTTATGCCGCACAGATTTGTGCCGAAGATGCCGGCCGCAAGGCGCAGGAACACGGTCTGCAAAACCTTGATGTAATCGTTCGCGGCCCTGGATCAGGACGTGAATCAGCATTGCGTGGTTTGCAGTCTCTGGGATTGGTTATCAACTCGATCGTTGATGCGACACCTGTTCCACACAACGGATGCCGTCCAAAGAAAAGACGCCGCGTATAATTCGAATTTAAAAACATATAATTTTATCACCGACCGGAGGGTAGAGCTTTGATAGAAAAAAACTGGCTAGAGCTGATTAAACCAAGCAACATTGATGTTAAAACCAAACTGGATCCAAAGCGTTTTGGAACCGTTACGGTTGACCCGCTGGAAAGTGGCTATGGTTTGACAATCGGTAACGCGCTACGTCGCGTTTTGTTATCATCACTGCAAGGTGCTGCTGTTACAGCTATTAAAGTGAACGGTGGCAGTGTTCTGCATGAATTCTCGTCTATTGACGGTGTTCGCGAAGATGTAACAAACATTATCATGAACATTAAACGTATCCCATTCAAAGTACATTCTGAGGGTGCCAAAAAAGTTAAATTGGTTGCCAAAGGCCCGGGTGAAGTCACCGCCGGTCAGATTGAAACAAGTGCTGATGTTGAAGTGACAGACGAAGATGTCGTTATTTGTACACTTAGTGAAGGCGCAAAGCTGGAAATGGAACTGACAGTTGACTCTGGTAAAGGTTACCGTCCGGCCAAAGAAAACCGCCCTGAAGAAGCGCCAATCGGCTTGATCCCGGTTGACAGCCTGTTCAGCCCGGTTCGCAAGGTTTCATACCGCGTTGAGGATACGCGTGTTGGTCAGATTACTGACTACGACAAACTGGTTCTGGAAGTTGAAACAGACGGTACAGTAACACCTGAAGATGCGGTTGCTTTCGCAGCGCGTATTCTGCAGGATCAGTTGCAAATCTTCATTAACTTTGAAGATCCGAACATCTCTCGTGAAGATGACGAGAAAGACGTTCTGCCATTCAACCGTAACCTGTTGCGTAAAGTTGAAGAATTGGAACTGTCTGTTCGTTCTGCAAACTGCCTGAAAAACGACAACATCGTTTACATTGGTGATCTGGTACAGAAAACAGAAGGTGAAATGCTGCGTACACCAAACTTTGGTCGCAAGTCACTGAACGAAATCAAAGAAGTTCTGTCGGATATGGAATTGCACCTTGGTATGCAGGTTCCTGAATGGCCGCCAGAAAACATTGAAGAGCTGGTTAAAAAGATCGAAGATCCCTTTGCCGCTTAATACCCCATAGCCATTGTGGCTATATGCGTTTGTATTGTTCAGCAAGCAATCGCACGTATAATCCGCCTTACATGATTAAGGTAGCAACATATGAAAGGACATTGCTATGCGCCATAAAATACAAGGTCGTAAGCTAAATCGTACAACCCCACACCGCAAGGCAATGTTTGCCAATATGGCGGCTGCGCTGATCAAGCACGAGCAGATCAAAACAACTTTGCCAAAAGCAAAAGAACTGCGTCGCTTTGTTGATAAGCTGATTACACTGGGTAAAAAAGGATCACTTTCAGATCGTCGTCAGGCGATGTCAAAATTACGTGATCAGGACATGACAAAGAAACTGTTCGACGTTCTAGGCGATCGTTACAAGTCACGCAATGGTGGTTACACACGCGTTCTTAAGGCTGGTTTCCGTTATGGAGATGCAGCGCCTATGGCTATTATCGAGCTGGTTGACCGTGATCCATCAGCAAAAGGCCAAGACAGCGGCCCGACATCTTTTGAAGGTTTTGACGGTTTCCCTGTAGAGGAAGAAAAAGCAAAGCCAGCCAAAAAGGCAGAGAAAAAAGAAGATAAAAAAGCTGAAAAGAAAACAGCGAAAGATTCAAAGAAAAAAGCTGACACATCTAAGAAAGCCAAAGCAAAGACAGCGGCGAAAAAGAAAGATGGTCAGTCTGATATTCCCAAAGATGCCAAAACTGTTGAAAAACGTTCTGGCAAGGAAAATTCTGACAAGTAATTTTTCTGGCATAAAATTTAAAAAGGCTCCGAATAGGAGCCTTTTTTTATAGGCTGTCAAAAACTTCAACCAGTTTTGCCGTTGTGGCCGGCTCCTTTGCCGTGTGACCGGCGTTGTCGATAATGTGCAAATAGCTGTTTGGCAGGGCCTGATGCAAATCCCACGCTGTTTTAAACGGGCAAACCATGTCATAACGCCCCTGTATGATATGAACGGGGATACCATCCAGTTTTGCAGGTAATGATTTCAGCAATCCATCGCCATCGATAAAACCATTATTCAGAAAATAATGATTTTCAACCAGCGAATGGGCCAGAACGAAATCTGGATTGCTCATTTCTTCATTCAATTTCTCTTCCGGTACAATTAAAGCCGAAACGCGTTTTTCAAGGCGTGTCCAAATTTCAACAGCCTTTTGCGCAAGTTTCGAATCGCCATCTTGGAAAAGCTTGTTATATCCTTTAATCGGATCTTCACGGTCGCTCGCGGGCAGGATGTTCAGGTAATCATTAAAAACGTCGGGGAAAATACGGCTGGCAATGCCGCCATCAAAGTACAGGTCGCGCAATTCCTGATTACGGCATAGGAAGATACCATACATGGTAACGCTGTTGATTCGATCAGCGTGCTTGTCAGCATAGGCGAGGGCAAGTGTCGAGCCCCACGATCCACCAGAAATATGCCATTTATCAATATTTAAATGCGTGCGCAATTTCTCCATATCTGAAACCAGATCAGGCGTTGTGTTGTCTTGAAGTGATGCGTGTGGTGTCGATTTCCCTGATCCGCGCTGATCAAACAGAATGATTTTGTATTTTTCAGGGTTGAACATCTGACGCTGCCAGGGCGACGATCCGCTACCGGGTCCACCGTGCAGAAAAATAATAGGTTCACCATCCGGATTGCCGCTGATCTCCCAATAAAGGTTATATCCTTGCCCGACATCCAGCATGCCAGTTTCATAGGGCTGAATTTCTGGATATAATGTGCGCATCGCTCTGTCCTTTTCGCCATAAGTTGTTATATTTAGGATATCAAACCTATTATGAAGACAAAAGAAATGAAATACATATATTTGCTGTTTTTGTTTTTAATTATTTCGCCGTCTTACGCGCAGGATAAAGCGGTGCCCATGGACCGACAGCAGATTCATTTGTCTTTTGCGCCGTTGGTCAAACAAGTGTCGCCCGCGGTTGTGAATATCTATACCAAACGTACAGTCCAGCAGAGCGTGGGTTTCAGCCCTTTTTTCAATGACCCGTTTTTTCAGCAATTCTTCGGACGTAATTTCGGGGATATGGGAACACGCGAGCGCACGGCAACGTCTCTGGGCTCGGGTGTTATTCTTGATAAAGGCGGGCTCGTGATCACAAACGCCCATGTGATTAATCAGGCGGACGAAATTAATGTCGTTTTAAAGGACGGGCGCGAATATAAAGCCGAGCAAATTTTCGATGACCCGCGCATTGATCTGGCCGTTTTAAAAATAGATGCGGGTGGCGAAACTTTGCCCGCGCTATCCATTCCCGAGACCACAGACCTGGAGGTCGGCGATCTGGTGTTGGCAATTGGCAACCCATTCGGTGTAGGGCAGACCGTGACCAGCGGGATTGTATCGGCTTTGGCCAGAACGACTGTTGGTGTCAGTGATTATAGTTATTTTATTCAAACGGATGCTGCGATTAATCCCGGTAATTCGGGCGGAGCCTTGGTTGCGATGAATGGCGATCTGGTCGGTATTAACAGTGCAATTTTCTCGCGTGATGGCGGGTCATTGGGGATCGGTTTTGCGATACCTGTTGAAATGGTACAGACCGTTATCAATAGCGTAAAGCGCGGCGAGGAAAAGCTGGTACAGCCTTGGCTGGGTATTTCTGGTCAGACGGTGACATCCGATATCGCACGCAGCCTTGACCTACCATTCACACGCGGGGCAATGATAACCGATATCCATCCGAAAAGCGGGCCGGGGCGTGCAGGTATTAAGACAGGCGATGTCGTTTACAGATTGAATAACAAGGACATTACCGATCCGGCTGCGATGAAATTCTATCTGGCGATGGTTGAAATTGGGGACGAGGTTCTGCTTGATGTTTATCGCAAAGGTAGCCCGCTGCAAATTCGCTTTGATGCGGAGCTGCCGCCGGAAGATCCGCCGCGTAACCTGACGGTTTTGGGAGCGGGACATCCTTTCTCGAATGCTAAAGTCGCCAACATAAACCCTGCAGTCGTCGAAGAATTTGATCTGGGTGGCATTGATCAGGGTGTTGTTGTGATAGAGGCGGGCGAGCGCAGTATGATCGGTTTGCGCGCCGGCGATATCATTCATAACATTAATGGCGTAGAGATCGGCTCTGTTAGTAAGCTGCAAGAAACATTACAAACCGCATCCAAGAGATGGCAGGTTGAAGTAATACGTAACGGGCGCATTTTATCGGTCGTGTTAAGGTAGAGAGAATTGAGCAATCTGTTTGAAAAAGCTGCGGAAAATGAAACGGATGGTAGGCCATTAGCCGACCTGTTGCGGCCGGACCAGTTGCAGGATGTCGTCGGACAAAATCATCTGTTGAATGAAAACGGCTTAATTGGCCGTATGGTTAAAAACCGCAAAATATCATCACTGATATTATGGGGGCCACCTGGATGCGGCAAAACAACCATTGCCCGTTTACTAGCCGATCATACGGATTTATATTTCGAGCCGCTTTCTGCTATTTTTTCAGGGGTTGCAGACCTTAGAAAGATTTTTGATGCGGCGAAAGACCGACGGTCAATGGGGCAGGGCACATTGCTGTTCGTGGACGAGATACATCGTTTTAATAAATCACAGCAGGATGCTTTTTTGCCATACGTTGAAGATGGCACCATTGTTCTGGTCGGAGCAACGACTGAAAACCCGTCGTTCGAACTGAACGCCGCGCTGTTATCACGTTGCCAGGTCGCCGTATTAAACCGCCTTGATGATGGGGCCTTATCAAAGTTAATCAGCGTTGCCGAAGATGGGGCAACGTTGCCGCTGGACACGGATGCACGCGAGGCACTAAAGGCTATGGCAGATGGTGACGGTCGCTATCTTTTCAATATGATCGAACAAATCTATGCAGCCGGACCGGATCATGATCTATCTGTTGAAGAGCTATCGCAGATCATTCAAAAGCGCGCGCCCCTTTACGATAAGAAGCAGGAGGCACATTATAACCTGATCAGTGCCCTGCATAAATCCGTGCGCGGGTCCGATGCGAATGCGGCCCTTTACTGGTTATCCAGGATGCTGGCAGGCGGTGAAGACCCAAGATATATAGCGCGCCGTATCGTCCGCATGGCGGTCGAGGATATTGGTTTGGCTGATCCGCAGGCGCTACCCCAAACCCTTGCAGCTTGGGAAACATACGAGCGTCTGGGTAGTCCTGAGGGCGAACTGGCAATTGCACAGGCGGTTATCTACTGTGCAACAGCGCCAAAATCGAATGCTGCTTACAGCGCATATAAATCTGCGATGGGCGCAGCGAAAAAAACCGGATCCCTTATGCCGCCGATTCATATATTAAACGCCCCGACCAACCTGATGAAAGATATAGGGTATGGTGCCGGGTATGATTATGATCACAATACGGACCATGGGTTTTCCGGGCAAAATTATTTCCCTGATGATATGACCCGCACAGAATTCTATGTTCCGGTCGAGCGCGGGTTCGAGCGCGATATAAAAAAGCGTATGGATTACTGGAAAAAGCTGTTTGAAAAAATAAACGGTGATTCATGACCGAGTTTTTATTTTTCACCCAACCTTTGGCCTTATTCCTAACTGTATTATTGCCGCTGTTTTGGCTGATCTTAAAATTATTCCCTTTAAAGGCTAAGCCTGTCGTTTTCCCTGCATTGGTTCTGTTTGGGAAAGACAAGAAAGATAAACCCAAGCCCCGCGATATTCCGCCATGGCTAAAGCTTTTAAGGTTGGCTGTTTTTCTATTTTTGATTTTAGGGCTTGCCCAACCTGTGTATGATCCGGATCGCGAGGCTTTGTCGTTCTCGCCGACCTTAATTGTTATAGATAACAGTTGGGCTTCAACAGTTAACTGGCAGGCTAGAATCGAAACGGCGGCATCACGGTTAAAAGCCTTTGCAGATGTCAGTCAGGTGCCGATCACAATCATGACAACCGCGCCGGATATGGATACAGGGCAAATCAGACTGGAAAAAAATATGACCCCGGGCGAGGCGCAGCGTTTCCTGTCGATGATAACGCCCCAACCCTGGAATTCTGATTACGATTCTGCAGATTCAATTATTAAGGAATATTTGTACCAAGAAGATCAAAACTGGGATGTCTTTTGGCTGGGCGACGGGCAGAACGGGGAAAGCTTTAAAAAACTGTATGATACGTTGTCTTCTTACGGTGGTACCACAAGCTTGTATCACGACGAAAATATAAATCAGGGACTGATCATCGCGGATGCAAAACCGAACCTTCAGGGTATCGATTTGCTTTTAAAGCGTCGTTCGGAAATACGTGATCAAACTCTTTTGGTATCGTTTATATCTCGTAACGGCGATACCTTAATGCAAGAGGAAATTATATTCCCAAAAGGTATTTTTGAATTGAATAATCCATTTTCAATTCCCGAAGAAATGCTGGCGGAAATTGGCGAAGTTCGCATTTCAGATTTTCCGAATGCCGCGACGATATGGCGTTTTGAAGGCGGCCTTGGGCGGGGGCATGCGGGTATTATCAGCAGCCGTGATGTCACGCAAAAACAGGATTATCTGAATGATGTATTCTATTTGCATCGCGCTTTATCAGCTGTTGCAAAAACCTCTTCAGGCCCGCTGTCCGATCTTTTGAACGATGAGACGATTTCCCTGCTGGTATTGCCCGACAGCACAAAATTGACTGATGCAGAATATAAACAGCTTGAAAGCTGGATCGTTGAGGGGGGCGGCTTGCTACGATTTGCAGGGCCAAATATTCTAGCTGATAACAGCCCCAGACTTTTGCCCGTAAAGATTTTGACAGGGCAGCGTAGCTTTGGCGGCGCACTGACATGGGAAGATCCTGCGCGCATAAAGGGTTTTTCAGCGCAGTCACCTTTTGCAAACATCAAAGGCTATGACAAGCCGTCAATTCAAAAGCAAATTCTTGCCCAGCCCGACATTGACCTGACGGCAAAAACGTGGGTCTTTCTAGAGGATCAGACCCCCTTGATTACGGCTGATAAAGTCGGCAAGGGGCAGACTGTTTTTGTACATACCACAGCTGATCCTTCCTGGTCGGATATTTCAATATCTGAAGCTTTTCCGCCTATGCTTGATGCCATATTAAATGCAGCAGCTAGCAAGAGGATTCGTCCTGCGGATGATCAAATGGTCGAACTATCCATGCCTTTTGATGCATATGGCAAAGTAGTGCAAAAAGAAAATGTATCTAAGCCCTTAGAGTTTAATGCTTTAAAAGTCGGGGCGCCTTCAAAAGATTATCCCGCCGGTATCTATCAAATTGATGGAAATGATACTCTGCGATTTGTTTATAACCTGGGCGACTCTATGGCCGAAAACCTTTCACCGACAGGGCCATATTACTTTTTTGACAATGTTGCCAGCTACAGTCAAAAGCCTTACCGGAATTTAGCACCTTGGTTTTTCGTCTTAGCCGCTATTCTGATGTTTGCTGAAATGCTGGCAGGTTTTATTTTGATCCATGGGGCTGGCAAATTAAAACCGCAAGCTTTGCTCATACCCTTAATTCTAAGTTTTACTTTAATAGCGCCTGCTCATGCACAAAACTACAGCGAAGAGATTCTGGCGACGGAAGAAAACCGTGTTAATTTTGCCTATGTTATTACCGGAGATGCGGAGCGGGACAGCATCACGGCAAAAGGCTTGCAGACTTTGGGCGCCCTGATCGAGCAAAGAACAACGGTCGAATTTGGTAAAGTTAATGGTGTCGTGCCGGGCACAGACGATCTTGGGCTTTATCCGTTTTTATACTGGCAAATGACCCCTAAACAATCTGATTTAACCGAGGAAGCTATCCGCGCCCTTCAACATTATCTGGATCATGGCGGCTTGTTATTTTTCGACACGCGCGACGGTCAGTTCAGTAGTTCGGACACAACGCTTGGGCAAGAAACAATGCAACGGCTGGCAGGTGATTTGAATTTTAATGTTCTTAAAAAACTGGATAGCGATCATGTCTTGTCACGTTCATACTACCTTTTAAATTCCTACGAGGGACTTTACAAAGGCCGCCCTGTCTGGGTTGAAACCACCAGTTCAACAGATTATGACGGGGCCCCATCTGTTATCGTCGGGGCGCATGACTGGGCCGGGGCCTGGGCGAATATTGACCCGCTAACTCCGATTCTTGATTTGCAGAACTCCATGCGTTCTCGCGAGATGGCTTTGCGGTTTGGCGTTAACATGGTCATGATGGCTTTAACAGGAAGCTATAAAACAGACCAGGTGCATATAAAATATATTCTTGAACGGATGGAAGATAATGGACAGTAGCATTGAAATCTTCTTTCAGCCGATGTTGGCTCCGCTTTTAATCTGGGCGATCGCAATTATATCCGTTTGCGGACTATTTTACATGGGATATGCGGGCCAAAGACTGCCTTTATTTCGGGCTCTATTTATGATTGTCCTCATCCTTTTACTGATAAACCCGTCATTTAAGAAAATTACTGGCAGCCCAACCGACACGGTTGTAAATGTTTTGACAGACCGCAGTCATAGCCAAAAACTCTCGGGGCGTATGGAAGAAACAGATCGTATTGATCGGCATGTCATTGAACAATTGAGCAGTCTGGAAAATACGGTGGTGAACCACATCGAGATATCACCGGAAGAGGGTGGGGTGCAAACCCGTTTTACGCCGCAGTTAAAAGACCGTATGGCAAACCATAACCAAAAGCGTATCGGCGGCAGCCTACTGATTACAGATGGGCAATTATCAGATGCTGCGAAAGAGATTGAAGCACTGGAAAAATATGGCCCTGTTCATGTCATGTTGACAGGAAACCCTAAAGAAGAATTTGACCGTACAGTGAAAATTGTCTCGGCGCCTGAATATGTCGTTGTGGGCGAGAGCTTGCCTGTCAGAATACGCGTCGACGATTTTCCGGCCCCGCTGGGTGAGGTTTTGGATGTAAGCATCTTTTTAAATCAAGAGCAGGTAAAGATAGAGAGAATAGAAACAGGAAAAGATACTTTGATAAATATTCCTGTAAATGCCCCCGGTGAAATGATCGTGCGATTTGAAGTGGTTGCCGATAATTCAGAGTTAAGCGCAGTGAACAATACAGCCGTATTGCGCATACAAGGTGTGCGCGCGCGTCTAAAAGTTTTATTGGTATCCGGACAGCCACATCAGGGGCTTAGAATTTGGAGGAATTTGTTAAAGTCTGACCCCTCTGTCGATTTAGTCCATTTTACAATTCTACGCTCGTTTGACAGCATTGATATTACCCCGCCGGATCAGATGGCGTTAATTCCCTTTCCGACGGAAGAACTTTTCGAGGAGCGCATTAAAGATTTTGATCTGATAATTTTTGACCGATATACACGCCGTAATATACTTTTGCCGCAATACTTCGACAATATCGTTTCCTTTGTACAAGAGGGGGGTGGGCTTTTGTTTGTGCATGGCCCCGAGGAATCAGTTGGTCTTGCCTTGTCGGATACGTCCCTTGGCGCAATTATGCCCTATAGCCGTATTGAAAACGATTTAAATCAAAATGGAGCGATGCCGTTTCTGGCACCTTTCGGTGCGCGTCATCCAATTACAAGTCCCCTTGCGGGTGATAGCGATAACTGGGGGACGTGGATGCGGTATTTGAATATGCAAAAGGTCAGTGAGAGCAGTCAGATATTATTACAGGAGAAGCAGACGGCCGCACCGCTTCTTGTAATTGATCAGGTCGGTAAAGGGCGCGTCGCGCAATTTATGACAGAGCAAATATGGTTGTGGGCGCGTGGGTATGATGGCGGTGGTCCATATAACAGCCTGATGAAAAGATTGTCTCATTGGCTGATGAAGGAGCCGACACTCGATTACAGCCCACTTAAAATGACATCTGTTAACGGGGGTATAGATGTTACATTTCAAGAGAACGCGCTTACAGACCAGGCGCTGTTTATTACCACACCTGAAAAACAAACATTTGAATTTAATTTTGATGATAAGCCAGATGCGCAGTCTTATTTCTACGAGACTGATACATCCGGTTACTATAGGGCTGAATATGGTCCTTACAGCACGCATATTATACTAAGTGACCCGAACAGCCCAGAATACCAGAGACTTGTTACCAGTGAAGATATAGGCGCCAGAATTGCGGGTCAAACGGGCGGGACGGTGGTCGCGCTTTCCGATGCGTTCGATGTCAGTTTTGAATTAACAGATCGAAACCGATATCAAAACGGCAACAGTCTTTATTTTAAACGTTCAACAGATTTGCAAAATCGTCGTATCAAAACCTGGCCGCTTTTGCCTTGGTGGCTGGCGGCATTTATCGGTTTCGCATTCCTTACCGTCGGGTGGCTTCGCCAGGAATAAATTGATCGTTTTATCTGCTTTTCAAAATATTCCGTTCACGGGCAAACAAGGCTGCCTGCGTCCTGTTTTTTGCGCCCAGCTTTCTGCATATGCTTCTGACATGCAATTTGATCGTAACGGTTTTTAAATCTAGCGCTTCTGCAATTTCCTGATTGGATGCGCCGCGTGATAAATAGCTTAAAACCTCGTTTTCGCGATCAGTCAATTTATAATGGCTATCCGGCAGGTCTGTATTTTCAAAATGCATGATCGGCTGCGGTGGATTGTGAACCGGCGGAGCCATATATTCTATAGGCACAAATTTTTCACCTGCGATCACCAATTCTATGGCATGAACCAGGGCTTCACCAGACATGGATTTAGGAAAGAAACCTGATGCGCCCTGTTGGATGCTTTGCCCGACTTCCCATGGCTGGGCAACGCCTGACATGATGGCAACAGATTGTTCCGGGTTAATTGATTTTATCTTCCGTAATCCGTCAAACCCATTCATTCCAGACATACATAGATCAAGTATGACCAAATCAAAAACTTCGTTTTTTCTGGATTTTAAGATTTGAGCAGCCTTTGAAAGATCAGGCGCCAATGTGACATCAAAATCCTTTTTTTGCTTTTCCAGATATAACGTTAGTATATCTCTGAAAAGCGCATGATCGTCAGCAATTAGTATTCTCATTGAAATTTCCCCTCGTCAAAGTAAGGCTAATTTCATATCCCCCGATGAATCCAAGTATCGTGAAATAACGTAAACAAAAGCTTAAGTTTTACATAATAATCAAAATTTTTGTTTTATTTCATTGTTTTAAAACAAAAAAATGAATATTATGCCGCAGAAACAGCCTATATATTCTAGATTGCATTAAAACATAAAAGTTAACAGATTACAACCTATAGTTGTCGGCTAGCAAGTTTTTCGTAGGAAGGTCAAAAATTGAATCATACACGCGTGTTGCTTCAAGAACGCGTTGAATATAGTTGCGTGTCTCGTAAACCGGAAGGCTTTCAATCCAGTCAACCATATCAATATTACCATTTCTAGGGTCTCCAAAGTTTTTGACCCATCCGTTTACACGCCCGAAACCTGCGTTATATGCAGCGGTCGCCAACACAAAATTACCGTCATAATATTTAAGCATGCGTTCGATGTATGCAGTACCCAAAGTGGTGTTGTATTTTGGATCATCAAGTAGATCACTGTAAGAATAGGGAATGCCAAGCTTTTGGGCCTGTTCTTTAGCCGTGGCAGGCATCAGTTGCATTAGCCCTTTGGCACCGACATGGCTGCCGGCACGTGCATTGAAAATACTTTCTTGACGGATCAGGCCCAGCAGGTGGCTTTGTGTAGTAACCTTGGGGGTAAGATGAGGTAGATTAGGGTATCCGACGCTCAGCATTATATTGTGCTTGTTATACATGTCTTTTGCGGCGCGGATGGCGAAATCAAAGCGATGCGCTTCGCGTGCAAGAAATGCCACGAAATTATAATCAGAAGCTGTCTCCGCCTGATTCAAAAGCTTGGCAAAGAATACATCGTTGTAATTGGGCAAGCCCGCATTCGTCAGGACGCGTATTGCCCCTGCAAATGGATGATAGGTCAGCTTTGAAGTCTGAGCTGACTGTGTGTCGATTTGTTGCCAATTGATTTTTAATTTTGAGTTCCCGAGTTTTGTATTGGCGAGCTGCCCATAGAAAAATAAAGGATGATCTGCGGCTTTCGTATACCAGATTTTGGCATTAGCCTGATCGCCAGCCTTTTCAAAGGCCCTTCCGGCCCAGTAGGCTCCGCGCGTCAGGCTCATGGGTGTTTCTACGCTGTCATATAGTCTTGTAAATAGTGTCGCCGCATGTTTATTGTCCCTCGAAGCCTTTAACGTTAGCCAACCCGTTAGAAACTGTGCCTGCGTATAACTGAAGCCTGTGTTCTGGCGATGCTGTTTCGCGATCGCAAGGGCTTTGCTCCAATTTTTATCTTCGATGGCGCGTCTGATCAAAATATGACGTTCTGCCCACCATTTGTCCGGATGCTCGCTCTGGTCTACCTTTGGGTTGTTCAACAGTTCGAGCGCGCTGTCGCTGTAACCGGCACGCCTGCGCCACCTGACACGTTCATAGGCCAGGCCGGGGTCAATCAAACGATCCTCAGAAATTAGGGCAATCGCATTATCAACACCGTTTTCCTGATTGGCGAGTTTTATGCGAGCCTCCAATACAAGGCGCTTTTCCCTCGAAATCAAAGGTAAAAGTTTGCGGGCTGATTCTGTGCGGCCATTCCAGATCAGGTTGTTGGCACGATTGATATGATCCTGTTCGCTAAAAAAGGTGGAAAAACTTTCAATAAGCTTATCAACATCACGGTTTGAAATATCCGCTTTGTACCAGAATTCACGAAGGTTTCTGCGAATTTCATTCTGAAATCCCAATTGTTTTAACGCATTTATATAAAGTGTTATTCCTGCAGTGGAAACGGGCGGGTGTGAACCAAACCAGTTTTTAATGTCATAGGGGCGGGCATTTTTAGGGAATTTTTCCTCAAGCTTACGCTTCATCATACTTTCTTGTGGCCAGTCGTTATTTATAGCCAAAAAATTTCTGAGCATTTCATACGAGGCATAATCAGGATATTGCGTCAGGTAAAGCCAGGTCAGAACCTTAGTAGCGTTCGGGTCATTCAGGTTTTTTGACTTGGCTAGTTTTTCAATCTGTGAAGGGTCGCGTAACTTTTGAATCAGGGTCTGTCCCTTATCTGTCTGGGCGCTGGCAGCACTTGCAAAAATGAAAAGGGCGCCTATAGTAATAACAGTTAAAATCAATGTTTTAAGGAAAACACCATGTTTAAAGGTTCTTTTGTTGCGCTTGCAACCCCTTTTACGAATAGCGGCGGCGTCGACTATGACGCTTATGATCGCCTTGTAAATTGGCAGGTTGAACAGGGTACTCATGGTTTGGTTCCTTGTGGTACAACAGGTGAAACGCCGACACTTACTCATAAAGAACATATGGAGCTGATTAGTCACTCTGTCAAGTGCGCCGATGGTCGCGTACCTGTCATTGCAGGGGCGGGATCAAACGCAACTGACGAAGCGATCAGTCTGGCACAACATGCCCAAAAAGCCGGAGCTGATGCCATTTTAACTGTGGTCCCATATTATAACAAGCCCTGTCAGCAAGGAATTTATCAGCATTTTAAATCTATTCACGATGCAACGGATATCCCGCTAGTCCTTTACGATGTGCCTGGTCGAACAGTTGCGAAATTTGATGTTGATACGGTGTGCCGCCTTGCGGAATTGCCGCGTGTCGTGGCGATTAAAGATGCGGCGCCTGATCTGTCACGCCCGCTTGAAATGCGGGTGCGTCTGGGACGTGAATTTGGTCTTTTGTCCGGGGAGGATTCGACCGTGGCGGGTTATTTGGCGCAAGGCGGTGACGGATGTATTTCAGTAACGGCCAATGCGGCCCCCAAACTTTGTGCCGAGTTGCATACAGCTTGGCAGAAAAAGGATTTTGAGACGTTCGAGGCGCGTCGCAATGCTTTGTCTTATTTGCACAAACTGATGTTTAGATCCCCAAATCCTGCACCTGCTAAATATGCGCTTTTTAAAATGGGTATTATTAATACAGCGAAAGTCAGATTGCCGTTGATCGAAGTGGGAGAAACCCTTCGTCAAAATATAGATACTGAACTGGCGCGTCTGGGGCTTGTATAATGGCCAAAAACAAAGGACATGGCCGCGAAATTATTGCCAATAACAAACGCGCCCGCTTTGATTATTTTATAGAGGATACGATCGAATGCGGGATCGTCCTGACAGGGACGGAGGTTAAAGCCCTTCGGCTTGTACGCGGCGCAAGCCTGCAGGAGGCACATGCCGCAGAACATGGTGGCGAATTGTGGCTTTACAACCTATATGTTCCGGATTACGGGCACGCAGGTGCACACCTGCAGCATAAACATAAACGTCCGCGTAAATTGTTGCTTCATAAAAAAGAGATGGCGCGCTTATTTGGCGAAATTGCAAAGGCCGGTATTACGATCGTGCCTGTCTCGCTTTATTTTAACCCTAGAGGGTTGGTCAAGCTGGAGCTTGGTATTGCGAAAGGTAAAAAGCAGCATGATAAACGCCAGGTCATTAAAGACCGTGATTGGAACCGTCAAAAGTCACGTATTCTCAGGGATAATAACTGATTAACTTAGGTTGTGAATTAAAAAAGGCGGGTCGAAGCGGCCCGCCTTTTTTTGTGGAGTATGGACATATGGGGATGTCCGGGGGAATTTATATTATATTTTCGCAAACACGTCGTCGGCTGTCGCCTCGGGCTTTGCGGTGTACTTATGACGCTTTCTTCTTTGACTTTGTATCGGTATCCTCCGGTGCGATATCCTGATCGGCATTCTCAGCGATTGTCTCTTCTTTTTCGTCGTTGCCCATCAACATTGCATTCGCAACAAGGCCGGCGTTCTCGCGAACCTTGTTTTCGATTTCAGCTGCAATCTTCGGGTTTTCCATCAAGAATGTCTTGGAGTTTTCGCGTCCCTGACCGACTTTTTCACCGTTGTATGAATACCATGCGCCCGCTTTTTCAACGATGCCGCTTTGTACACCAAGGTCCAGAACCTCACCCATTTTGGAAATGCCTTCGCCATACATGATGTCAAATTCAACGACGCGGAACGGAGGCGCCATCTTATTTTTTACGACCTTAACGCGGGTCTGGTTTCCGATCACGTTTTCCTTGTCTTTGATCGAGCCGATGCGGCGAATATCAAGGCGAACAGATGAATAGAATTTCAGCGCGTTACCACCTGTTGTTGTTTCAGGGCTGCCGAACATCACGCCAATTTTCATACGGATCTGGTTAATAAAGATTACGATGGTTTTTGATTTTGAAATCGAACCTGTAATTTTACGCAAGGCCTGCGACATCAAACGCGCCTGAAGACCCATGTGGCTGTCACCCATGTCGCCCTCTAACTCGGCACGTGGAACAAGCGCGGCAACTGAGTCAATCACCAGTACATCCAGAGCGCCTGAGCGTACAAGCGTATCGGCGATTTCCAAAGCCTGTTCACCGGCATCGGGCTGTGCAATCAGTAGCTCGTCAACGTTACAGCCAAGCTTGGCAGCATATGACGGGTCGAGTGCATGTTCCGCATCGATAATCGCACATGTTCCGCCGGCCTTTTGGGCCTCCGCCATTACTTGTAGGGCCAATGTTGTTTTACCCGAGCTTTCTGGGCCATAAATTTCAACGATACGTCCGCGGGGCAGGCCGCCGATGCCCAGACCGATATCAAGGCCGAGCGAGCCGGTTGAAATCGATTCGATATTGCGCTGCGGATTGTCGCTGCCCAATTTCATGATCGAGCCTTTGCCGAAGGCGCGTTCGATTTGACCAAGTGCTGCGTCCAATGCTTTTTGTTTATCTGCTGAATTCATTGTGTTTCCCTTTAATTCTGTAACTGACATTTTTTGATACTCCCCATTTTGGTATGAAATTAAACTCCAATCTATGATTCGATTTTATTCTGGGTCTGTTCTTTTTGTCAAGAACAAAATAAGAACAAAATACAATTTGACATAATTATTATAATTTGGTAAAAGATTCTGATTTATAAATTTACGGAGTTGTTTAATGGCGAAAAATAATTTGTTTAATCGCATCGCAACTAAGGTCAAAAAGAAGCCCGATGATGTTTGCAGAGAAACCGGCATATTAATGGGTATTGGTGCTATATGCGCGTTGCCATTTGATATGGGAGTGAGCCTTGTACTTACAACATTGCTGGCCGGATCGATTCCAAGTGCTGCAATTCTACACAATTGGTCAGAACGGAAAGATGAAAACACAGCAGGACAGAATTATGCGGCTCCTGAATGGGCTGTCTTGGCTCTGAAAAAGGCTCAGGAAGATATCTTGAGTATTTATAAAAACGTAAATGACGAGACTGAGCGCGATGCAAAAGTCAAAGCCGTTCTGACCGATAAAAAAGTCCAGAAAGCTTTGGGTAAAGTCCAGATTCTGGGTGAAAAGGGCGAACCGATTAGAAAAGCGGAATTCAAATTTGCATCGCGCTTGCGGAAAGTTGAGACTCAGGTTGTAAAGCAAATCGTTCAGGAACAGGAAATATTGGGCGAGACGAAAATCGAAAAATCAAAAACTCAGGCTTTTGGCCTTTAATTATTAACCCTGAAAGGAAAAAGAGATGGAAAACAAAACAGAAAAACAGCGTATGAAAGAATATGAAGCAAATCGATATCAAGCTTTTAAAGAATCGAGATCCGAATATTGGCTGAACGCTGCAGGGCAAACGGTCTATTCATGGGAATCAGGCAAGCAAACTCTGGAGCGTGCCGAAAGAAAAATTGCAAAACTGAAATCAGAGGCCGGTCAACCTGCAAAAGGTTTGGCCAAGATATTCGGAAAAGAACTGACACAGGAAAAAGCAAATCAAAAGATCAGCCGTATTTTGAATTCAAAAGCTGTGAAAGAGGCTATCCGCACCAGTGAAATTGTTGATACAAAACGTCAAGTTATTCGCGGTGCAAAATTTGAATGGAAATAATCAAAGTTATGAAAGTTAATTTATTGACATAATAATTAATTTTTGTTATGGTGATTCCAATTTGAATATCAAGAAAGGACAAAACAATGGTATCAAACATCTTTAATACAGAATCTATGGCAATGAGCACACTTGGCGTTATTGTCGGTGCAACAGCAATCGGCCTAACGGGCGGAACATTAGGATTAGTAGTTGCAGGCGCAGCTGCGGCGGGTGCGGCAGGCGGTGTAGCCGGTGTATTGCTTCACCAAACACCAGAGCAACAGCAAGCCAAGTATGATGCACATGTTGCCCATATGGCTGAAGTTAACAAACGCGAAGTTGCCGACAACGTTGTGACAGGCCCATCATACGATGCCCGCACATGGACAGGCGATATGCCGAAAATGCCGGAATTCAAAAAAGTCAAAGAAGTTGCCGGTAAAGCCAACAAACTGGTACAAAAGCTGAAGTAATGAAAGCTAAGTCACTTATAGCAACATTTACAGGCGCCGCCCTTGGAACTGCAGGTGGAATTGCATTTGCAGTCATGGGCGGGTCAAGCCTGTTTCTGCTGGGAACAGTCGGTTTAACTATTGCGGCGATTGTGGGTGGTTCAACGGCCCTGGGTGCAGTCGTGGATATGGGACGTGCTGCAGTTTCAGGCAGCAAAGCCAAGAAGGCTGCTAAAAAAGCCGAAGCCGCTGATACGATTACATTTTCTTTCTAACCGTCCAGAACGTCTTTGACCTTAGTTGCCAGCTGTTTCAATGTAAATGGCTTTGGTAGGAAATGAACATTATCACCAAACTGTTCTTTTAAACGGTCTTCGGTATATCCCGACATAAATATGATTTTGGTATCTGTGTAATGTTTGCGCAGTTCCTCGACCATTGTAGGGCCGTCCATGTCCGGCATGACGACATCCGTGATGATCAATTCTAATTCGGGTTTATCGTCGCCCAGTTTCTCCAGAGCATCACGGCCGTTAAAGGCCTCAATGACTTCGTAGCCTTTGTTTGATAGCGCGCGCGAGCTGAAACTGCGAACGGCATCTTCATCTTCGACCAGTAATATGCGTGCGCTTCCGCTAAGGTCAGCATCAACCTTGGGTGCTTCTTTCTTTTGAACGGCTTTTTCGTTTTCATCAGGAATATAAAACGGAATATAGATCGAAAAGATCGTGCCGCGATCAATTTCGGTATCGACAGACAGGAAGCCGCCCGTCTGGTGGATAATACCGTGTACTGTTGAAAGGCCCAGACCGGTACCGGAGCCCAGTTCTTTTGTGGTAAAGAAAGGCTCGAAAATGCGTGTGATGATTTCAGGTGGAATGCCGCTGCCGCTGTCTTCGACATCTATTTTCACCCATTTGCCCGGTGGCAATTTATCATTTGTATTTTCAAGATCAATTTCATCGTTATTTTCAAAGGTTGATGTTTTGATATCAAGCGTACCTGATCCATCCATCGCATCGCGCGCGTTTACGGCAAGGTTAATCAGAACCTGTTCCAGCTGACCCTGATCAACCTTGATCAGTTCGGGGTCTTTGCTGTGATGTTCAATCGACAGCGTAATCTGCGCGCCGATCAGACGGCGGATCAGGTGCGATACCTCACTCAGTACTTCGGGTAGATCGAGAACCTTGGGCTGCAACGTTTGCTGACGTGAAAAGGCTAAAAGCTGACGCACAAGGTTTGCCGCGCGGTTCGCATTTTGTTTAATTTGCTGAAGGTCCGAGAATGACGGATCGCCAGGCTTGTGACGCAATAGTAATAGATCACAAAAACCGATCATAGCGGTCAGCAAGTTGTTAAAGTCATGGGCAACGCCGCCGGCCAATTGACCGATCGCCTGCATTTTCTGTGATTGCGTGAATTTTTGTTCCAGTGTTTTTTGTTCGGTCAGGTCGATAAAGTGCAAAACCATGGAATCGCCGCCGCGGAATTTACGACCGTAAATCTGGACGATGGTTTCATCTGCTGTGTTCAGATGCGCCTCCATCGTTGCGCTTTTCTGTTTACTGGCAAATAGCTGTTCAATCCATTTCGATACCTCGTCCCGGTCATCTGCAGCAATAAAATCGCTAAAGCGCTTGTGTGTGATGTCCTGCGTTTTGGTTTCATACATTTTAACGAAACTGTTATTCGCGGCATCAATTGCGCCATCGCGGGCAATCAGGCAGATGCCGACTGGCGCTTCTTCAAACAGGCGCACGAAACTGTCCTGGGTTTCCCGCAGCGCGGCCTCGATTTCCTGCTCGGATGTTAAATCATAGACGACAGAGCGTGTGCGGATTTTACCGTTTGTGCCACGTACAATAGAATGCGTTATGGCAGCTTTGAAAATACGGCCGTCTTTTGCAATCATCGATAATTCACCGGTCTGGTAATCATCATCATTTTCAAAGACTTCGTACGGGTCGACATTTTCAGGCGTATCGAACAGGAAGTCGTGCAGAGTACCACCCTTGGCAAGCTCACCAGGTTCAACCGCAAGCCATTTTTCAAGAACACTGTTAGAAAACAGGAAGTGCCCATCTTCATCAACGGCAAAAAAGCCGACAGGGGCATTGTCTGTAAAGTCGGCCAGGCGCTCGCGCTCAGATTTTAGTTTGTTTTCCAATGCACGCAGTTCTGTAATATCCTCAAATTGCCAATCGATATGGTTTCGGTATGAGCCGAGGGCCTTGGCGCTAATCTGGATCGATCGCACCGTTTCATCGACGATGGCATTGGTTTCGGTAACGGCGTTTTCACCATTTAAGGCTTTGCTTTTCAAACGCTCCAGCATGGATCGCATTTTGCGCGAATTCGTAAATATCTCGGCAAAGCTGTTCAGCGTTGGCGATTGAAAGCCCGGTAACATAGCCTCGAATTTGGAATTAAAATAAACAGTCTGATTTTTTTCGTTGGTAATGATGCGCGCATCACGCCCGTTCGCCATGATTTCAGTAATCAGATTGTGTTTTTTTTCGCGCCGTTTAAACAGATTTTTTAAACCAATCAGTCCTGCTCCACCCAATAAGCCGAAAGCAAAGGCACCCAAGATATAATAAGGGCTTTCACGCGGGATTTCAGGTATGTACGACAGGCCAACAGCGAGGCCTGCATATAGGCCGCCCGATAGCAGCAGGATTGTATTTTGTGTGGCTTTTGAAAGCGGCTTTGATGTTGCAACACCGGTTTCAGTGAAAAAGCTGTCTTGTTCTTTGTCTTGTTTTTGATCGGACACGCGAATGCTACCCCTGAATTATCCTGATAATAGTATAGTGCGCTTTGCCGCCAAGCAAAAGCCATCTATTTCATTTTTTTGCCTTTCAGCTTGAAGACGTAAGAGATAACTTCGGCCACAGCCTTGAAGAAGTCGTTCGGGATCATTTCATCAATCTCCATGTTTTCGAACAGACCGCGGGCCAAGGCAGGGTTCTCGACGACGCTGATGTTGTTTTCTTTGGCGACCTCGCGAATACGAAGTGCCACGGTATCGATACCCTTGGCAATCATCACGGGCGCATCCATTTGATCGGGATCATATTTCAGCGCAACGGCATAATGGGTCGGGTTGGTAATCACGACATCTGCACTGGGAACGTTCGCCATCATACGCTGGCGGGCCTTGGTCTGGCGCAATTCGGCCAGTTTGGCCTTGATCTGCGGGTCCCCTTCGGTTTGTTTAAATTCTTCCTTGATCTCTTGCTTGCTCATCCGCAGCTTTTTCATGTGTTCCATGCGCTGATAGATGTAATCGATAATTGCAATCACGGTCAGAACGCTCAGAATACCGATCACAAGGCGAAAGATCAGCCCATGTAATTCATCAAGCGCCAGCGGAATAGGCAGGCCGACAAAATGCTCGATAGATCCATAGAACGGGATCATCAGGATTACGCCGACCCCGCCAATAATCAGCATTTTGAAGATGCTTTTCAGGAATTCGACGATTGATCGCATTGAAAACAGACGCTTGGCTCCTGAAAGGGGCGATATCTTTGAAAGCTTTGGCTTCATTGTTTCGGCTGTGAATAGGGGGCCGACCTGTAAAAGCGGGGCGGCAATGGCCGCAACAACTAAAAGGATCACAGGAAGTGTCAATATCTGGGCAATTTCTATGAACAGGCTTTTCATCACGTAATCAAGGCCATAAGGGCTGTTTGATAGGCTGTGTGCCTGTTCGATAAAGGTGCGGAAGATCGCCATCATGCGCGCCATAATCGACGGGCCAAGCGCCAGAACAATAAAGGCCCCGATGGATAACATGATCCAGTTATTGATTTCCTTGCTTTGAGCAACCTGACCTTGTTTACGCGCCTCTTGAAGGCGCTTCATAGTCGGCTCTTCCGTTTTTTGTGAGTCGTCTGTTAAACCATCATCAGCCATGCATTACTCCCTATCTTATATTATAGCACAAGATAGCGGGTTACGCTTTCTTCGTAGATATTCAGCCAATATAAAATGATCGTGCTGAAAACAAGGCTGAGGGTCAGGATCGCCAGAACAATCTGGATCGGCAACGCCAAAAAGAAAATCTGGATCTGCGGCATCAAGCGCCCCAAAAGACCAAACCCGGTATAAACAACCAGCGTCACAATAATAAAGGGCATCGCCATTTTAACGCCGGCATTAAAGGCCGTATTTACGACGCGGGCGATGACTTCGGCCATTTGCCCGGTTGAATTCACCAGATAGTCCGCCGGAAACATCTGATAGCTTTCGAAAATCGTAATCAGCAAGAAATGGTGCATGTTGGTTACTAAAATCATGGTTACGCCAAACACCCCGAGGAGGGCGCCGACAATCGACCCTTGCCCGCCCGATGCGGGGTTAAAGACCTGTGCGTTCGCCAAACCTGTATTCAAACCGATCACCATACCGGCCGTATCAAGGGCCGACATCAAAATGCGCATGACGGTGCCGATAAATAGACCCGTAATGGCCTCGGCGCCCAGCAGCACAAACAACAGACCAGGCTGCGTGGGCAGGGCCGGCAAAAAGGTAGATAGAACGGGCGTCATGACAAGGCTGAGCCCAAGGGCAATAAACAAGCGGATATTTGTCGGCGTAAAGCTTTCCCCGATGCCCGGCATAATCATCATGGCTGTGCCAACGCGGGTAAAGATCAGCAGAAAAGCAAAAAGCTGGGTTTCAATGAAGGTCTCGAGCATCAGACCTACCCGATATTGATGATGCGGTCGGCAATCACCTCGGTAAAGCCGACCATCAATTGGGCGAATGTCGGGAACAGCAGGGCGATGCTAAAGAATATCGCGATAATTTTCGGAACGAAACTGAGCGTCATTTCCTGAATTTGTGTTAAAGCCTGAAACAGGGCGATGATGACACCGACGATCAAACCGATAATCATAACCGGCGCCCCAATCTGGAGCGTTAAAAACAATGCATCTTGCGTGATGTTTATGATTTCATCTTCGTTCATAGCCTTATTCTAATCCATAGACAGGCTTAAATACAATTATAAATAGAAAGGACCGTTAAATCGGCATACGCATAATTTCCTGATAGGCATTGATCAGGCGGTCGCGCACGGCCAGCACGGTGTTTAATGTGCTTTCAGCCTCGGTTACAGCCTGCAGAACATCAATCATGTCCCCTTTGCCTTCAACGGCAGATGCTGTAGCCTTTTCACCTGCGTGTTGCAGGTCAATCGCTTCTTCAACCGAATTTTTCAGCATATCGCCGAACGAGGAATCACCCGTTTTTTTCGGGCTGTCCGAAATGTTTTTTAAAGCATTCTGATAGGCGCCAGCAGCGTTTGTAATTTCATTCATAGTCTCAAACTCCCAATACTACCTTATCAATATAGCATCAAAATGTAAATTTTCTAATAATTACGCCCGTAAAAGGTCGATTGTGCGCATCAGCATGTTACGAGACATGTCAATGATACCGAGGTTCGCTTCGTACGTACGCTGGGCTTCGCGCATATCCATCATTTCAATCAGCGGGTTAACGTTCGGCATTTTGACATAGCCGTTTTCATCAGCCGCCGGGTGTGACGGGTCCAGTTTCATAACAAATTCACTGTCGTCTTTCATCACTTCGTCGATGTGAACCTTGCTGTAGCCTTCTGCGCGGTCCATCACGTTTTTGAAAGACACCATCTGACGACGATAGGGGTCACCGCCGGATACTTCTGATGTTGTTGTCGCATTCGCGATGTTTTCCGAGATAATCCGCATCCGCATACCTTGTGAGCGCATGCCGCTGGCGGCGATATCCATTGCAAAGTTTAATTGTGTCATTTTCTCTCTCCCTTACTCAAAATTATCTGTTACCAGTCGCCGCGCGCATCATATTCAGGTATTTTTCGTGAATATTGCTCATCATGCGGTATTCGCCGACAACTTCACTGGCCTTGATCATTTGCTCTTCGATCACGACCGAGTTACCGGATGGTGCCATTTCATATGTGCTGCGTTGGTCACGGTCTTTATAGACCTTTTCGCCCGATGCCTGACCACCCAGACGCAAATGCGACGATGATGTGGTTGTCAGTGCGGGCGCGTCAGTGGCTGAACGCTCTTTACCGGCCTGTCCCAAAATCGATTTAAAATCCGGTGTGCCTTTTAATTCATGTGCCTTATAGCCGGGTGTATCGGCATTGGCGATATTTTGCGAGATGACTTTCTGTTTCTGGCCAAGATAATTCATGTTGGCGTAAACAGCGTCGAATAATCCTAAGTTCTTTGTTGTCATGGTTATATTCTCCCCTTTATACTTCTTCTATGCATATTTTGCCGTTTTGGCTAAACATGCCCCTTCCGCTGTTTATATATGCAATAGGTGTGCCAGTTTTTATGAAAGGATGGCTAAGTGGTTGATATATATGACGATGGCCGTCCTGCTGATCACGATGCAAATATCAAGCCGGTTAAACGATCGCGTCAGGAAATCGAACGCGCGGTCGCCGTCGCAATCGAAGGTTTTTCCAAAGATGGACAGGACCTTAGCAAAGTAACCGCATCGGGTTACGGCGCGCTAGCCGAGCAAATTCTGGCTTTGGCCTTTCAAAACGGGGTTAAGGTGCGTGAAGACCGTGATTTGGCGCAAATGCTGGCGATGGTCGAGCTGGACAGTGAAATTCCGACCGAGGCACTGGTTGCCGTGGCCGAGATACTGTCCTATGTTTATCGATTGAATGGCCAATATAAAAAGACGGAAAGTTTAAAAGATGATCTCGGCTGAATCCGAACAATTGCAGGCAGAATTACAAAGCCTGAACGCCTATTTGCTGGCCTGCGAGCGCCGCATCCATCAAGGCGAGGTGATGGACATGTCCGGTTTTGATGAAAAGACCAAAGTCATCTGTCAAAAATTATCAACATTGCCGCCCGAACGCGCCCGCGATTTGGCCCCTGAGCTGGAAACCCTGATTTCCCGCCTCGATCGCATATCAGCGCAACTACAAAATTAATTGACATAACGTGGCTGTTTTGCTATATTAGGTGACTGCCTAATTGCAAAGGAATGGCACATGTCCTTGTTGAAAGAAGGATTACCGATAGATTCAACACCAGCAGATGATTTTGCACGCGCTCGCGGGGCAAGGCTGGATAATTCACGCCGTGAGGGCACCTCGATGCAAGACACTATGAAGGCCTTGCGTCAGGGAGAGATTGATCGGTTCAAAACACTGTTAAGGCAGATTTGTCACTATTCGGATAGTGATGGTCTGTTTCAATATAATCAAGGTGAGTGGGACAGCCTGTTACGGATTTGCATGGTCGCCCCGAACATAAATCAAAAAAATCGCGCAGAAATAACGGGTTTAATTCTTGCAAATTCAAAGCGGCCAGAACAACAGATCGCCAAAGCCTACTCTAAAGATACATCTATGTTGATGCATGCAATTAATAGGGGGTGGGCCGATGTTGCTGTAAATCTTATCAAATATGGCGCGGATGTGAATGAAACATGTAAATGTGGTAAAGGCCATTCGGTTTTTGTTAAAACGCTTACAAGCGGTGGCATGACGGGGGAGCAAAAAGCCAAGGTAGTCGAGGCCTTGGTGGAAAAGGGTGCGGATATAAACAGTAAGTTTTTAACGCATGATGATTTTGTGAAATACCTGAGGGCGTCGAACAGTTCAGCGTTAAAAGAGCTTATCCCTTTTGCCTCTGATAAGGTTTTGTTTGATAATCGCGATGGCGGTTATAACAAATCGAATGCTGATAGGCTTATCGGAAGTAATTATAGTGCGGAGATTAGGCAATATATTAAAGAACGCGCCGAAAATTTTATGAAAGAAACAGGCTTTAATCCCCTGAACTCGGAAGTGGAGGGGGGCACAACCTTTACAACATGCCGTGAAATACAAAAGGGTGTTAAAAAGCGGGTTTGTTACGATTTTCAGACCTGCACAATGTCTGTGATTACAACAGTAAATAGTGAAAAAACAATGGATGTAAAACATACTGATTTCATTGATTTGGTAGAAAAGACACAGATCTATTCGGCGGCATCGGCGCTGACACGCCTTGGCGGAAATCCAGGTGAAAGCTGGAAGCAATATTGCAATACCGCACATTGGAAAAAGAACACAATATCACCAAGAAGGACACTATGAAATGTCACTAAGAAAGATAAAAAGGCTTTTAAGGCAGGGGGGTATAGAGCAGGCGAGATTGATTTATAATACTGCCCTTGATAACAAGGCCAAGGCCAGTCTTTTAAACAATAAAATACTTTTCAGAAACCTGATCAAGGCGGATCAGGTTGATGGTGTTAAGGCTATGCTGGAATTCGGTTTTAATCCTAATGCTGTTCTTGATGATGGCATGACGTCTATAGGGTGGGTAGTTTATGATGTTAAAGATAGCCCCGAGCGTAAAGAGATAGCTGATTTACTTGTCGAGGCGGGGGCGGAGTTGTCATGTTCCTGCGCAACGCATGGCCATATTTTATGTGAAAGTCTGTTCGCATCTAATCATGGGATGTTCCTATACTTCCTTGATAAAATAGAAACTTTACATGAATTGGAAAAAGCTGTTGATGGGTCCGGCAAGAGCGCGGAAATATACGCCATGCAGGCATCAGATACGAATATTGCGAAAGCCTTTGCGGAAAAGAAAAAGCAACTTACAGGTTTGGAAAAGAAAAAGCGTTCTGAAGTTGAGATAAAAACCGAAAGTGATCAGGTAACAAACGCATATTCAATGGTTGATGATAATTCCATTGAGGTGACCCAAACTTTACAGTCCGGCATACATCTCAGCGAAGTCTATAATTTCAATTCCTGCCGCCGTATAACGATTACCAAAACAGCAGATGCGCTGAACACATCAAGCGAAGATTTTGAAAACATTGCAGAACAAGATGCAATTTCAGATGCCGCTGCAGAGCTTGAGAGGCAGGGCGGGATGCCCGGAGAACGTTGGAAAAAGCATATTGCCAAAAAACTAACTCCCGCTGCGGGGGTGGCGGGCATTTAAGCTTTATAATATTCAGCCTTGTCGTTTTTAGCGCTTTGATTTAAAACTTAATCCATGGATTCTACACAACTTTTAAAGCTGGTTGCAGCCTTTACCTTTGTCATGGCGTTGATGTGGCTGCTCTCGCTGCTGATGAAGCGTTTGGGCTATGGCGCTGTTATGACGGGACGAAAAGAAGACCGCCGTCTAAAGCTGGTTGAATATCTGCCGCTGGACACGCGCAACCGTCTTGTTCTTGTATCACGAGACGGGGTCGAACATCTGTTATTGGTGAATGCAGAACATTCTGCTATCGTTGAACAGAATATTAAACCGCCAAAAACAAAATCGGGGTCAGGCGCGGATGATAAAAAATAATCTGTTCTTTCTATTATCGTTGCTGATTGGTCTGCTGTTTGCGGACAGCGCCTTTGCGCAAAGCGTAACCGTTGATTTGGGTGGCAGCGGTATTGAAGAGGCCGCCGGTGAATCTGTTGCAGGCCGCATCGTTCAGATTGTGGCCCTGTTAACAGTTCTATCGCTGGCACCGGGTATTTTGATGATGATGACATCCTTTACACGGATCATCGTTGTTTTATCGTTCCTGCGAACTGCCATGGGAACCCAGCAAACGCCGCCGAATACGGTTCTCATTTCGCTGGCTTTGTTTATGACGTTTTTCATCATGTCACCCGTATTTTCAAAAGCCTACACTGACGGTATCCAACCGCTGGTAAATGGCCAGATTACAGAAGTGCAGGCATTCGAGCGCACGGTTGAACCGTTCCATGATTTTATGATGGCAAATGTGCGTGAAAAAGACCTCGAGCTATTCGTACGTATCAGCGGTGAAGAAATTGAAAGCGCCGACGAAGTGCCTATCCACGTTCTGATTCCGGCCTTTATGATCACAGAACTGCGCCGCGCCTTTGAAATCGGCTTTATGCTGTTCCTACCGTTTCTGGTCATCGACCTTGTCACCGCCGCGATTTTGATGTCGATGGGTATGATGATGCTGCCGCCTGTATTGATCGCGCTGCCGTTTAAAATCATATTCTTCGTATTGGTTGACGGCTGGTATCTGGTCGTCGGCTCGCTTATGGAATCTTTCACGCAAATTTAGGGTGAATCGGGTTGCACCCTGTTGAAACTTGTGTTAAATCCAACACAGGAAAATAACCAACAGGGTACGGATCGTGTCAAAAGCACAGGAAACACTTATTGCGCGGCGCTATGCCAAGGCTTTTTACGAACTTGCTGAAGAGCAAAAAAAGCTGAATGCTATTTCAAATGATATTGAAACTTTGAAGACTCTGCCGGAAGGCGGCGAATTCGGATATTTCCTGAGCAATCCGCTGTTTAAACGTGAAGAACAATTGGGCGTTATGACGAAATTGGCCAAAACAGCCAAGCTTGATAAGCTGACAGCTAATTTTCTGGGCACAATCGTTGAAAATGGGCGTCTTTCACTTTTAAAAGACATCGTTGATGCGGTTGCATCTGAAATCTCCAGCCGCAAGGGTGAAGTGAAAGCCGTTGTAACATCGGCACGCAAGCTGACACCGGCACAAGCCAAGAAAATTGCTGATAATCTGAAAAAAGCGACAGGCTCTGACATTGATGTCGAGTTGAAAGAAGATGAGAAAATTATGGGCGGCCTGATTATCAAGGTCGGATCATTGTTGATTGACCAGTCTGTGAAGACACGTCTGGAACGTTTGGAACGCGCGCTGAAATCTGACAGCATTGCGTCAAAAAAAAATGAACTGCGGGATGCCGCATAATTAATAATAACTAGGGTTATACAAAGAAGAGGATAAAAACATGCAAGTTAAAGCATCAGAAATCGCAACAATCCTGAAAGACCAGATCGCCAACTTCGACGCTGAAGCCGATGTGGCTGAAATTGGTCAGGTTGTATCTGTTGGTGACGGTGTTGCCCGCGTACACGGTCTTGATAACGTGAAAATGGGTGAAATGGTTGAATTCCCAGGCGGAATTAAGGGTATGGCTCTGAACCTTGAGGAAGACAACGTCGGTATCGTGATCTTCGGTTCTGACCGCGACATTAAAGAAGGCGATACAGTCCGCCAGACAGGTGAAATTGTTGACGTTCCTGTCGGAAAAGAACTTTTGGGACGCGTTGTTGATGCTTTGGGTAACCCGATTGATGGGAAAGGCCCGATCAAGGCGAAAAGCCGCGCACGTGTTGAACAAAAGGCACCGGGTATTATTCCACGTAAATCGGTTCACGAGCCGATGCAGACAGGTATCAAGGCGCTGGATGCGCTGGTTCCGGTTGGTCGTGGTCAGCGTGAATTGATCATTGGTGACCGTCAGACAGGTAAATCTGCTGTGGCGCTGGATGCCATTTTGAACCAGAAATCAGTTAACGAATCTGATGATGAAAACAAAAAACTATATTGTATCTATGTTGCGGTTGGTCAGAAACGTTCGACCGTTGCCCAGTTGGTGAAAAAGCTGGAAGACATGGGCGCGATGGAATATTCGATTGTTGTTGCAGCGACAGCGTCTGATCCTGCCCCGATGCAGTTCCTGGCGCCTTATACAGGTGTAACCATGGGTGAATATTTCCGTGATAACGGCATGCACGGCCTGATCGTTTATGATGATTTGTCTAAACAGGCTGTTGCTTATCGCCAGATGTCATTGCTACTGCGTCGCCCACCGGGCCGCGAAGCCTATCCTGGTGACGTATTCTACATTCACTCTCGTTTGTTGGAACGCGCTTGTAAATTGAACGAAGAAAACGGTTCAGGCTCCTTGACAGCCCTGCCGATCGTTGAAACACAGGCCGGTGACGTATCTGCTTATATTCCAACAAACGTAATTTCGATTACAGATGGTCAGATCTTCCTTGAAACAGATCTGTTCTATAAAGGTATTCGTCCTGCGATTTCCGTTGGTCTGTCGGTTTCACGTGTTGGATCTGCAGCCCAGATCAAGGCGATGAAACAGGTTGCGGGCTCCATTAAACTGGAATTGGCGCAGTATCGTGAAATGGAAGCTTTCTCTCAGTTTGCCTCTGATCTTGATGCGGCGACACAGAAACTGCTGGCTCGCGGTGCACGCCTTACAGAACTGTTGAAACAGCCACAGTACTCACCACTGAAAGTTGAAGAGCAGGTTGCTGTGATCTTCGCCGGTGTGAAAGGCTATCTGGATGATGTTCCTGTTGGTGATGTAACGGCATTCGAAGCCGCTTACCTTGACGCACTGCGCGGCAAGGGCAAGAAAATTCTGGCCGCTATTGATAAAGAACAAAAACTGACAGATAAAATCGAAGCTGATCTGCGTGACTTTATTGAAAACTTCAAGTCAACCTTTACATCTAAGAAGGCTGCTTAAGAAGGATAGAATATGCCAAGCTTAAAAGACTATAGAGACCGTATTGCCAGTGTGAAGTCGACGAAGAAAATTACGTCGGCGATGAAACTGGTTGCGGCATCCAAGCTGAAAAAGGCGCAGGAAAAGGCCGAGGCCGCACAGCCATACGCCCAGCGCATGAACCAGATTGTCGGACGCTTGCTCGGCGGAATCAAGATCAGTGACGCCAGCCCGAAATTGCTGGCCGGCACAGGTAAAGACAATATTTACTTGCTGGTTGTTGTGACATCTGACCGTGGTCTGGCCGGTGGTTTTAATTCAAACGTTATCCGTCTAGCCCGTCAGAAAATTGTTGATCTGGAAGCCCGTGGTAAAGTCGTGAAAATCATTACAATCGGTCGTAAAGGCCGTGATGCTTTGAAACGCACGCATAAACACGCAATGGTCGAGCATTTTGAAGGGCCGGGTCGCAGTGATCTGTCATTCTACGATGCCGATAAGGTTGCGAAATTGGTATTAGGTATGCTGGATCGCGAAGAATTCGATATTTGCACGCTGATCTTTAACAAATTCCGTTCCGTGATCGCGCAGGTCCCGACGGAAAAGCAAATGATTCCCATGCAGGCTGAGATTGCTGAAAATGACAACGAGCCTGAAACAACAGGCGCAACAGCGGTCTATACGTTCGAGCCTGAAGAAGAGGCTTTGCTGGGTGATTTGTTGCCGAAAAACTTTTCTACACAGATTTTTGGTGCCTTGCTGGACAGCTCGGCCGGTGAACAGGCGGCACGTATGACCGCGATGGATAACGCGACACGCAATGCCGGTGATCGTATTGACCAGCTGACATTACAATATAACCGTGCCCGTCAGGCCGCGATTACAACAGAATTGATTGAAATTATCTCTGGCGCCGAGGCGCTATAAATAACCCCGAATTAACAGGAGAAGAACCATGGCAGAAAAGAAAACAACGAAAAAAGCAGCCGCTAAAAAGCCAGCAGCTAAGAAAACAGCAACAACAACCAAACGCGCCGCAAATGACGGTCAGGTTGGTAAAGTTACTCAGGTTCTGGGTGCGGTTGTTGACGTTCAGTTCGACGGCGGCCTGCCAGCGATTTTGAACGCGCTTGAAACAGAAAACGAAGGCAAACGCCTTGTTCTGGAAGTTGCCCAGCACTTGGGTGAAAACACAGTTCGCACAATCGCGATGGACTCCACAGACGGTATGGTTCGTGGCCAGACGGTAACAGATACAGGCGCGCCGATCTCGGTTCCGGTTGGTCCGGGCACATTGGGCCGTATTATGGATGTAATCGGCCAGCCAATTGACGAATTGGGTCCGGTTAAAACAAAAACCCAATTCCCGATTCACCGCGAAGCCCCTGATTTCGTTGACCAGTCAACAGAAACAGAAATTCTGGTAACAGGTATTAAGGTCGTTGACCTTTTGGCGCCATATGCCAAAGGTGGTAAAATCGGTCTGTTCGGTGGTGCTGGTGTTGGTAAAACCGTTACAATTATGGAGCTGATTAACAACGTTGCGATGAACCACGGTGGTGTATCTGTATTCGCCGGCGTTGGTGAGCGTACCCGTGAAGGTAACGATTTGTATCATGAAATGATTGAATCAGGCGTTATTAAAGAAGGCGGCGCTGAAGGATCGAAGGCCGCACTTGTTTACGGCCAGATGAATGAACCACCAGGTGCGCGTGCACGTGTTGCCCTTACAGGTTTGACACAGGCTGAATATTTCCGTGATGAAGAAGGCCAGGACGTTCTGTTCTTCGTTGATAACATCTTCCGCTTTACACAGGCCGGTGCCGAGGTGTCAGCGCTGCTGGGTCGTATTCCGTCAGCGGTTGGATATCAGCCAACACTTTCAACAGATATGGGTGCGATGCAGGAACGCATTACATCAACAACCAAAGGTTCGATTACATCGGTTCAGGCCGTATACGTTCCGGCGGATGACTTGACTGACCCTGCACCTGCGACAACATTTGCTCACTTGGATGCGACAACCGTTTTGTCACGCCAGATTGCAGAACTGGGTATTTATCCTGCGGTTGATCCGCTTGATTCAAACTCGCGTATTCTGGACCCACAAGTTGTTGGTGACGAGCACTATACAACAGCGCGTCGCGTACAGCAGACATTGCAACAGTATAAGGCCCTGCAGGATATTATCGCCATTCTGGGTATGGATGAATTGTCAGAGGAAGATAAACTGGTTGTGGCACGTGCCCGTAAGATCCAGCGCTTCCTGTCACAGCCATTCCACGTAGCGGAAGTCTTTACAGGTACACCTGGTACATTCGTTCAGTTGGAAGATACAATCAAAGGCTTTAAAGGCATCGTAGACGGTGATTACGATCACCTGCCTGAAACAGCTTTCTATATGGTTGGTACCATCGAAGAAGCCGTTGAAAAAGCCAAAAAGATGGCAAAAGAAGCCGCATAATATATAAGGACTGAAGATTATGGCGACTGAGGCGCAAAAAACATTCAAATTTGATCTGGTTTCACCCGAGGCGATACTGATGTCGGAAGACGTCAAACAGGTCGTCATTCCCGGCGCTGTCGGTGAATTCGGCGTGCTGGCAGATCATGCGCCTTTATTGTCATCTCTACAGCCCGGTGTTGTACGCACAACCGCCGAAGATGGTCATGAGCACCTGATCTTTGTGACCGGCGGCGTTGCCGATATCAAAGATAACCTGTGTACCGTTTTGGCCGAAGATGCCGCCAGTCTGGATGATTTGGATGATGTTGCCGAACTGGAACGCGCCGTCGAAGAACTGCGTCAGCAACAAGCCAATCACATTGGCATGGAAGAAGAACATTATATCCAGCGCCAACTTGATATCATGCTCGCCAAGCTGGATGCGGTTAAAACCTATAAGGTCTCTTAATAAATCAGGCATGTAAGATATTACAAAGCTGAAACATTTCTTTTCATATTTGAAACAAACTGTTACGGAACATTCTGTAGCCCTCCCCATTTGTAGTTATGAATTCGCGATACACAAGATAGGAAAACCGCGAAAAACTAAAATGAAGGAGACTTATAATGAAAAAGTTACTTGCCACAACAGCTATTGTTACAGCCTTAATTGCAACACCAGCATTGGCTGATAAATATGTATTGGATGCCAACGGCAACTTTTATGACCGAGAAATGGTGAACTATGCACACGGACCAGTTGATGACCAGCGTTTGGTAATCTTGGGTTCGGACACTGACTTGGGTACATATTCTGAAAGCACAACAGTTATCCGCCTAAGCGAGATGTCTGAAGATGATTTCCGCACAGAGATCGGTGATTTGAACCGTGACGGCGTAATCAATGACTATGATGTATCAATCTATGTTGGTGATGAAAATGACGATGGCATTATTAACTATCGCGATTATCAGGACCGCTTCGGTGAAGATACTATTGTAATCGAACAATATTCTAGCCTGGACGGATCAACAACTGTTGCAACAACGACATACGAAGAAGATTTCGTACCTCAGAACGAAGGTTCTACACAGGAAACGGCTGATCCTTATGGCGAAGCAGAAATCTCCGCCAATGGCGTTGCCAGCCAAGCAGAAGTTGGTCAGGATGACGAATTTGTCGCCCAGAATGAAGGCTCTTCGCTTGAAACAGACGAACCAGAAATTTACGGTAGCGTCGAAATGGATGACGATATGAGCTATGAAACAGATTCAGAATTGTCACTTTGGGAACGTTTTAAAGCATCATTTGAATAATATTGGAACTTAATGTGTGGGCTCCCCGTTTGGGGAGTCTATGCGTTTACAAATAAAACGAGCAAAGGAAAGTGAAATGAAAAAACTACTTCTAACAACAGCCTTGGTGGGCCTGATGGCAACACCAGCAGCAGCAGAAACAGTAATTATGAAGGATGGTGTTCAAACCGGTCCAACAACAACTACACAACGTGTTGAAACACAGGCAAATGCCGACGGTTCAATTACAGAAACAACCATTACTGAATCTGTAACGCCACGTACGTCGACATCTTTGATGGTAACATCAGAAGTTAGCGCAATGGATCTTTTGAAGAATCATGACTGGGACCGTGATGGTGATTACGATCACAAACATACAGTTATTACAATCGAAGGTATGACACCTGCAGAGCTGAATGCGCGTATCGGTGACCAAGATGGCGATGGCGACATTGACCGTTATGACTTGGCAACATACGTAGGTGATATCGATAACGACGGTGACGTTGACTACGTTGATTACATGGCGCGTTTTGGCGATCAGAGCATCAAAGTCGATTACACATATGACTATGATCCTGAATATAACGGTACAACAGCATACGTATCACCAGCAACTGAATCTATTTTGGTAGATGAAGGTGTTAATCTTCAGACATCAGAAACATCACGTGTTTCTTTTGAAGATACTGAAACTCGTATGGAACAAAAAACATCTTATAACCGTTAAGATAATTGAACGCGGTGGCAAGGTATCTGTGTGATGCCTTGCCATTGTTTTTTTACAGGAAAGCGAAATAAAACAAAGGAAAGAAAAATGAAAAAACTACTTTTAACAACAGCAATGGTTGCTTTGATGTCTGCTCCAGCAATGGCTGCAGAAGGCGGACTGTCGACAACAACATCTTTGGATACAGGTGCTGACACCAGCATAACATCGACAACAACAGGTATTGATGCCGGTGCCGACCTTGGCGTTAAAGCTGATGCTGATACTGGCACAGATGTCGAGATCAAAGAAATGTCTGAAACAGAAGTTCAGATGGACGGCGATACAAAGACCGAAACAGAAACAACTGTTGAACTTCAAGATGACAGTGAAATCGAAATGATGGAAACAACAACTGCTGACGCAGATATGGATTCTGATGCAGATGTTGAAACACGCGCTGAAATCCGTTCGAATGCAAAAGGAAATGCTTACGGTATCGACCGTGACCTTGATCTGGATGCGGACGAAAAGCTAGAAATCGAAACACGCGCTGAAGTCGACCAAAACCGTGGTATGGGCGCAGCTGACGTTGATGCAAACGCTCAGGGCAATGCTTATGGCCGTGTTGACAAAGACGTAGAAATTGAAACCGAAGTCGAAGCTGACGGCGAATTGAGCTGGTGGGATCGCCTCTGGAGATAATTTAATCTCGTAAGTTCGAAAAGGCTCCGTTTTCGGGGCCTTTTCTTATGTCGGCTTGATTTTGCTGAAAACTTGGCTATTGTACGGGCATGGGATAGCCCCCGTAATAGAGAACCGATTCTAAAGGAGAAGTAATATGAATTTAATTGATGATGATATGCTGTTTAACTATGTTCCACGTATGGCAACAATTGGCCAGCAATTCCCTGAATTTGAACTGAAAGGTGTTGTGTCAAACGATTTAGACAGCGCATTTGAAACATTTACAAACGACAGTTTTGAAGGCAAGTGGCTGTGCGTATTCGCGTGGCCGAAAGACTTCACATTCGTTTGTCCAACTGAAATTGCCGCGTTCGGTAAAATGACCGGCGAATTTGCGGACCGTGATTGTCAGGTTCTGGGCCTGTCAACAGACAGCGAATTTGTTCACCTGGCATGGCGCAAGGATCACAGCGACCTGAATGATCTGCCATTCCCGATGCTGTCAGACATCAAACGCGAATTGTCTGAAGAACTGGGCATCCTGAACGAAGAAGAGGGCGTATGTAACCGCGCAACATTCTTGGTTGACCCACAAGGTATTATCCGCCACGTGTCAGTTAATGATTTGAATGTTGGCCGTAACCCTGCGGAAACCTTACGTATTCTGGATGCATTGCAAACAGACGAGCTTTGCCCATGTAACTGGAAGCAAGGTGAAGAGACATTGAACGCGGCCTAAGCCCGTTTAACAAATTCAGAAAAAGCCCTGCAAAATCGCAGGGCTTTTTTATTGATCTTTTATAGCCATGCTCTACTCTATTTACAGTGTTTAATTCAAACGACAGGTCTGTCCATGAACGCCCAAGCTTTAAAAAAACAACAAAAAAATAAAGATACTCTCATCAAGAACTCTCTGAAGTCCCTAAAGAAAAAGGACATTGATTGTGACGACTGCGCGCAAAGCTTTGTAAAACGCTTTTTATCACAGATTCCGGCGGATGACATTATTCATTGGGATGCCAGCCAGCTGGGTGATATTGCAAAATCTATGTTGGATTGGGCATGTGATCGTACCGTTGGTGTTGCCAGTCTGCGCGTCTTTAACCCCGAGGAAGGGGATGCCGGTTGGAATGAAAACCGCACGGTTATCGAGATTGTGAATGATGATATGCCGTTCCTTATCGATTCCATTGCCGCTGAACTGAACAGCCGTAATGAGGCGATCGAAGTTTTGATCCACCCTATTTTAAAGGTGTCCCGCAACAAAAAGGGCCGTTTAACAGCAATTGAAGGTTCGGGCCAAACGAACGAGGATGCACTTTTTGAATCCTATATTCATATTCAGTTGGAAAGCACGCTCTCAGTACGTAGGTGTAAAGACCTGCAGGCCTCGTTGACAACGATTGTCGAGGACGTACGTAAATCCACAAAAGATTGGCACAGCATGCTGAGCCGTCTTGATAGCGTCATACAGGAGATGAGCAATATATCCGCCGATAATGATCCTGAGACGGTGAACGAGGCGCGTTCTTTCCTACAATATGTTCACGATAATAATTTCACGCTGCTTGGATACCGTAAGGATAATATCCGGACAACGAAAAAAGAGACCGGCTTTGTGAAGTCAAAGGATTCCGGCCTCGGGCTGTTAAAAGATAGCCGCGATATTCTGAGTGCTTCAGATCAGGGCGATCTGGCCGTTCATGCTTTGGATGATTATGAATCGCCGGTGATGATATCGAAACTTATTGGGTGCCGCTCAACAGTGCATCGCCGTGTTCCGTTTGACGTTATTCTGGTTAAAATCTTGGATGAGGATAACAAGCTTGTCGGTCGTCATGTCTTTATCGGTTTGTTTACATCCAGTACTTATTCATGCCGCACCAATGAGGTTCCGATTATTCGTCGCAAGGTTCAGGAAACGATCAGCCGCGCCAGCTTTGGTCATGACTCGCATGATTACAAGGCGTTGGAACATATCTTGGAAAAATTCCCGCGTGATGAATTGTTTCAGATTGATGTTGACCGTCTGGTGAATACGGCCCTCGGCATTTTGCGTTTGCAAGAACGCCAGCGAATTGCTTTGTTCGCGCGCCTTGACAAGCTGGGGAATTATTTTTCGTGCCTTGTTTATGTGCCGCGTGATCATTTCGACAGCGCATTCCGCCGTAAAGTTGCCGGAATTCTGGAAGAGAGCTTTGATGGTACACTGCGTAATTTCTATACAACGCTGGATGACAGCCCGTTGGCACGTATCTTATTCACGATCAAACTGAACGGTCAGGCCAAAGATAAATACGATATCGGCGCAATCGAGAAAAAACTGATTGATGCAGGTCGTGGTTGGCATGACTCATTGAAACATAATCTTGTTAAGCGTCGTGGCAAGCATGAAGGCTTGGCTATTTTTGAAAAATACCAGAATGCGTTCTCGCGCGGGTATCAGGATAATGTTCTGCCGAATAATGTTATTAATGATATACGTCATTTGGAAACGATCCTTGAAGGGCGCGACATTACAGTTGAATTCTATCAATTGAACGATGCGCCCAAGAATGAATATAGGCTAAAGGTTTATCACAAGGAAACACCGGTGCCATTGTCGGACATCTTGCCGATCCTGGAGCGTATGGGATTACGTGTTAATGCCGAACTACCTTATAAGGTGCAGCCTGAAGGCGTTGAAAAGCCGGTCTGGATCCATGACTTTTTCACCGAGCTGCCCGAAGAATGTCATTTTGATATCGAAGAAGTCAAAGATGAATTTGAGGATGCCTTTTTGAACATCTGGGCAAGACAGGCTGAAAATGACGGGTTGAACCAGTTGATTTTGACAGGCGGGCTGAATTGGCGTGGTGTTAATATTGTGCGTACATACCTCAGTTATTTGCGTCAGGCAAAATTCCCCTACAGTCGCCGTTATGTTGAAAAGGTCATGAACGAATATCCTGAAATTACAGGTGATATTATTGATCTGTTTTTACTACGCGCAAATCCTGAAAAGCCGAAAGATGCGGACGAAAAAATCATCGCGATGCATGATGGATTGCTAAAGCGTCTGGAAAATATATCCCAACTGGACCACGACCGTATTTTACGCAGTCTTGTCCATTTGGTAGAGGCGACATTACGTACGAACTATTTCCAAAAGAATGAAGACGGTAGTGATAAATCCTTCCTGTCTATTAAGCTCAACAGCCGGATGCTGGATTTCCTTCCAAAACCTGTTCCATATGTTGAAGTCTTTATATATTCAACACGTGTTGAGGCCGTGCACCTGCGCGGCGGGCCAATTGCGCGTGGCGGTATCCGCTGGTCGGACCGTCATGATGATTTCAGAACCGAGGTTTTGGGTCTCGTCAAAGCACAGATGGTGAAGAATGCGGTGATCGTTCCGGTCGGGGCCAAGGGTGGATTTGTTGTTAAAAACCCGCCTAAAACGGGTGGAAGACAGGCATTTTTGGATGAAGGCATTGAATGTTATAAAATTTTGATCCAGGGACTTTTGGATTTAACGGACAACAACGTGAACGGTAAAATCGTCAAACCTGAAAATACCGTTTGTTATGATGGCGATGATCCCTATCTGGTTGTTGCGGCAGATAAAGGGACTGCAACTTTCTCCGATATTGCCAATAGTCTTTCCCTGAAAGAAAACTTCTGGCTGGGCGATGCCTTTGCGTCGGGCGGCTCTGCAGGGTATGACCATAAAGCGATGGGCATTACAGCCAAAGGCGCGTGGGAGTCCGTTAAACGTCATTTCCGCGAATTGGGCAAAGATATTCAAAAAGAAGATTTCACCTGTATTGGTGTGGGTGATATGGGCGGCGATGTCTTCGGAAACGGTATGCTTTTATCCAAACATACACGTTTGATCGGTGCCTTTAACCATCTGCACATTTTCTGTGATCCTGATCCGGATGCAGCAAAAACATTTAAAGAGCGCAAACGCCTGTTTGACGAGCGCGGCGGATGGGATCAATATAACCAAAAACTACTATCCAGAGGCGGGCGTATATTTGAACGTTCGGCGAAAAAGCTTAAGCTGACCAAAGAGATCAAAAAAGCCTTCGATATCGAAGAGAATGAGCTCTCGCCAAGTGATTTGATTCATCGTATGTTGCAGGCCGAAGTCGAACTGTTATTCTTTGGCGGTATCGGTACCTACGTTAAATCATCGGGCGAAAGCCATGCTGATGCAGATGACCGTGCCAATGACAACTTGCGCGTTAACGGCCGTCAACTGGGGGCTAAAGTGATCGGCGAGGGTGCGAACCTGGGGATGACCCAAAAGGGCCGCATTGAATTTGCCGAACGCGGCGGTAAGCTGAATACTGATTTTATCGATAATTCTGCCGGTGTTGATTGTTCGGATCACGAGGTCAATATCAAAATTCTGCTGAGTGATGTTATCAAAAATACTAAGATGACATTAAATGCACGAAATAAACTGCTTGTTAAAATGACAGATCAGGTCTCGGACCTTGTCCTGAATGATAACTACCAGCAAACGCAAGCTATCAGTATGTGTCAATATGATGCATCGAACCAGATGGGGCGTTATATCTCCTATATCCGCTCATTGGAAAAACAGAATATTCTGGATCGCCGGGTTGAAAACCTTCCCGATGATGAAAAGCTGGAACAGATGATGAATGCAGGCGAAGTTCTGACCCGTCCGGAATTCGCGACTGTTTTGTCCTACTCAAAAATCCAGTTCTATCAGGATCTATTAGTATCAAAACTGCCCGAGGAAAAAGGCAGTGATAAATGGCTGTTTGATTATTTCCCTCAGGATTTGATGAAATATTCCAAGCAGATTGAAAACCACAAGCTGAAGAATGAAATCATTGCAACAAATGTTGCGAATACTTTGGTTAACCGCATGGGACCAGTATTTGTCATGTCCCGCATGGAAAAGACAGGTGCTACGGCGGCAAATGTTGCGCGCGCCTTTATCACATCTGTCGAGGCCTTTGATACGCGCAGCCTGTGGGATGAGATCGAGAAGCTTGACAACAAAGTCGATGCAATGACACAGATGGATGCGCTGCACGAGGTCTTTAACCTCTTGAAGCGTGCTGTCACATGGATGTTAAGAACGCAAACCAAGGATATCAAAACGCAGGAGTTTACCGAATTCCTGAAGCCCGGCGTTGATAAATTAAAGGAATGCCTGAAAGATATTGTGCCGGATAATATTGCACGCGGCATGATGCTACGTGAAGAAGCCTTTAAATCGCACGGGATACCTTCAAGCATTGCCAAGCGTCTTGCTCGTCTGCGGGTGCTTATTTCTTCGTGTGATATTTTGAATATCAGCAAAAACTGTAAAAGCCCGATTGAGGAAATCGCCAGAGTCTATTTTGCTGTCGGTCGCCGCCTTCAGATTGATGTTCTGCGTGATGCGTTACGTAACTCTACGCCTGACAATCATTGGGAAGCACGGGTCTTGGGGGCTTTGAACGATGATCTTTATATCTATCAGGCCAAAATTACCGAGGACGTGATTAACCGCTTTGGTTGTCCAACGGTTAAAGACGGTGCGATCATGGATAAATGGGTGGCTGAACACGCGGCAGATATGGGCGCGTTGGATCATCTGTTGGAAGAAATTTGGCATGCACCCGTTCAGAATGCATCAATGCTGATTTTGGCAGGTCAAAAGCTTAGATACCTTGCAGGATAAGGCCCAGAAATATCACAGCTTGAAAAAAGACGTGTGATTTAAAAACAGCCAAGCTGTTGGCACGATCTTTGGGCTGCCAGATATAGATCTGCATTGCAAGATGTGCGGCCCCGAATATGACCAGCCATGTTTGTATCGACAGCAAAAGCAATAGAAAACCCAGAATATAACTGATTGATACAAACAGCTTGGGATGGTTTTGGAAGCGGATGGCTGTTGATTTAATACCGACCTGCAGGTCATCATCAATATCCTGAAAGGCATAAATCGTATCATAGCCCAACGTGAACAAAACGGCAGCGCCATACATTAACAAAGGCGCGGCAGAAATTTCGGGTTGAATACATAGCCAGCCGATTGGAATGCTTAGATTAAAAACCAATCCTAAAAATAATTGCGGCCAGAATGTTATGCGTTTCATTAGCGGATATACAGATATAGGAATCAGCGCACAGGCTCCAACCCATATGGCAGCGGGTGGCAGTTGTAACAAAACTGCAAAACTGATCGCTAGCATTAAAAATAGGAATGCGGCTGCTTGGGATAGGGATAGCGCGCCACTGGCCAGCGGGCGGATTGCTGTGCGCTCAACTTTCCGATCAAGGCGTCTATCCCATATATCATTTATGATGCAACCGGCTGCGCGAGCGCTGAATCCGCCGATAATGAATAACATGAAATAGAAAAAAGGCAGATCTGCATCTGATGCTGCGGTCAGGGCCCAGAACCCCGGCAAGACCGTTAACCATACACCAACAGGTCTGTCAAATCGCGCCAGTTTCATGTATGGTATCAATGCGGGTGGACAAAAACGGTCAAAGAAACCATTTTGTTTTATATCCGTATGATAAGTTGAACCTGTCAAAAAAGAGCCTTATGTCTGCAATGTACAAGAATGTTCCAAGACTATACACGCCCCATGCTTTGGGTCAAGGTTCGGATGTTTCTTTGAGCCCCGAGCACAGTCATTACTTGCGCAACGTTTTGCGAAAGTCTGCCGGCGATTCTATCCTGTTTTTTAACGGTAAAGATGGGGAGTGGCTTTGCAGCATTACCGTGCTGGAAAAAAAGCGCGGTGTTTGCAAGGTCGAAAAGCAAACGCGTGAACAAACCAGAACTGATGCCCCGCTTATATTGTTTTTTGCTCCGGTTAAGAAAAACCAGACAGATTTTATTATTCAAAAAGCAACCGAGTTAGGGGTCGATGAAATCTGCCCCATCATTACAGATCATTCGAACAGTCAAAAGATACGTACTGATCGCTGGCTAACAATTGCTATTGAGGCGGCCGAGCAGAGCGAGCGCCTGTCAGTCCCGGGAATTGCTGATTTGGTACAGTTGAAAACAGCGGTCAAAAATTTTCCTGAAAACGGCCAGTTAGTTATTGGCATGGAGAGAGCCGAGGATGCGCCAGCACCTGAATTTCACAGCGACAAACCGGTGGGCTTGGTCATAGGCCCCGAGGGTGGTTTTTCAGATGAGGAAATCGAGTTTTTTCAAAAAGGTGAGCGTTTTACGCCTGTTTCATTTGGGCCGACTGTTCTGCGTGCTGAAACAGCCGCGGTAGCTGGCTTGGGGATATTACAGTTTTTAAGACGGACTTCTTCATAAAAAATAAAAAAGCCCATCACAGGATAAATCACTTGACATAACGTAATAAATGTTGTTTAATGCATTCTTGTATACATATGTTTTTAATTAAAAATATCAGGCCAAGATGTCTAGACAGGCAAATACAGATAACAAGGAAATAACATCCACGACCCAGCTGGTCGAATGGATTGAAGCGGGATCGACCCCGAAAAAAGACCTTGTTGTAGGATCAGAGCATGAAAAATTTGTCTTTGATATAGATAAAGAGCGCGCGGCCATCTTTAGCGGCAAGAAAGGTCTGGAGCGCTTTTTAAACAAATTGGTTCAGAAAAAACACGGCTGGGTACCTTACGAGGAAGACGGCCATACCGTTGAACTGCGCAAGCCTGATACGACAGCCTCTATTTCACTTGAACCATCCGGTCAACTTGAACATGCATCTGATATTTTCTCGAACATCCATGACTTGTGCGAAGAAATAGAAGATCAAATAAATGAATCCCTCGAGGTCGCCGAGGAGATGGATCTGGCGCTGGTGGGGTTAGGGTATCAGCCTATACAAGGTCTGGATGACCTGCCGCATGTGCCAAAGACACGTTATAAGAACTTTGATCAGCGCATGCGTTCAATTGATGGAGAAACAAAAAACGGCCTTCATGTTTTATATTCAACCGCGTCGACACAGGCAAATATCGGATTTGAAAACGAAGAGGACATGGTTAAAAAGCTGCGTGTCGCTTTGGCGCTTCAGCCTGTTGTTACCGCCTTGTTTGCGAATTCACCCTTTAAAGATGGCAAGTTATCAGGTTTGAAAAGCACCCGTAGTGACATTATTCACAATGCGGTCGGCGGACGTTACGGCTTTATGTTGCCCGTAGCTTTCGAGGACGGTTTTGGTTTCGAACGTTTTGCCGATTTTGCCCTGAACGATATGCCTATGATGGGCGTCTATCAAAACGGTCAGTTTCTGGATGCCAAAGGGGCAAGCTTTGCCGATATGATGGCGGGGCGTATTGACGGCTGTCAAAACCGCAGTGCAACCCTGAATGATTGGGAAGATCATTTAAATTGCATCTGGCCCGAAGTGCGCGTTCGCAGATCACTTGAAATGCGCGGCGCAGATAGCGGGCCAACTGAAATGATCAAAGCCTTGCCCGCATTGTGGGTTGGTCTGACATACGATGCGCAGGTTTTGGATGAAGCTTATCAGATGATTCGGGACTGGAGCGATCAGGACCGCGAATATCTTCGCAAGAATGCGCCGGTTTCAGCCTTGGCAACGCCTTTCATGGGGACAAATTTGCAGGAAATTGCCAAAAACATGTTGGCCTTGGCGCAAAAGGGTCTGCAAAACAGGGCGGTTTTAAATGATATGGGGCAAGATGAATCACTTTACCTTGATCCTTTACATGAAATTGCGGAAAGCGGCATGACATGGGCTGATCGCCTGATTTATCAGTATGAAAATAACTGGAACGGCAATCTGTCGCCTGTTTTCAATGCCATGTCATATAAAAACAAACCATCTGTTTTGAAATGTATGTCATCTGTTTTTCCTTCAAAACCAGATAGACCCAGCATTTAATCTTCGGAACTTTTCCATAGAATGTTATGTATGTTACGTGATAGGAGAATGCTATGACGGATACAACATATACATCACCGAATAAACCTGATATAAAAAGCCGCGATCAGGATCTTAGACAATTGCAGGCTTTGGCGGACTGGATGGATTCCAAATTCACAATTCCTGGAACCAAGATTAATTTTGGTCTTGATTCGCTGATCGGTATTATTCCGGGCGTCGGTGATACGGCAACCGTTGCTGTAACCGCCTACATTATCGGTAAGGCAGGCAAATATAATATTCCCCGTCATATCCGAATGAAAATGATGTGGAATGCTTTTCTGGATTGGCTGGTCGGTCTTATCCCGTTTTTCGGTGATATCTTCGATATTGGCTTTAAAGCCAATAAGAAAAACGTCGCCCTGTTAATCGATCACTTAAATAAACACGCTTAAAAACAGTATAATTGACAATGCGGATGCGCCCAGAATGCTTGTCCATGTCAGGACCATCCCGACGAAGCGTTCGCGGCTGGCACCTTCTTTGTGCTTGATTCCCAGAAAGTGGATTACGCGCCCTGCGACCATCATGATACCCAGCAGATGTATAATCCAAAGATAGGCGCCGTTCATTTCAATCAAAGCCAAAAGGACGATGAAAAAGGGCACATTTTCAGCAAAGTTGCCGTGTATGCGGACTGCGCGCTCCAACGCCGGAACATCTTTACCGACCCCCAGGCTGACACGGTGTAAACGTCTGTTCTTAACGACGTAAAAGCCAAGCAAGACATAGAAAATCCCCAAAATACCTGCGTAGAATAAAGTTACCATTTTTTAGTCTCCTGTATCTGTTCCGCCAACTGTTATACCATCAATGCGCAGGGTTGGCTGCCCCACACCGGCCGGGACACCCTGACCATCTTTTCCGCAGACCCCAATGCCGGGGTCCAGCGCCATATCATTGCCGATCATGCTGATTTTATGCATGACATCAGGCCCGTTTCCGATCAGCGTCGCGCCCTTAACGGGTGCGCCGATTTTACCGTTCTCGATTTTATAGGCTTCGTTGGCCGCAAACACAAATTTGCCTGACACGATATCAACCTGACCGCCGCTGAAGTTTACGGCGTAAATCCCTTTATTCACTGATGCGATAATTTCTTGCGGGGCTTTATCGCCTGCGGTCATAAAGGTATTCGTCATACGTGGCATCGGCTGGTGGGCATAGCTTTCGCGTCTGCCGTTGCCGGTTGGGTCAACCCCCATCAGGCGCGCATTCATACGATCCTGCATCAAGCCGACAAGCTTGCCGTCTTCAATCAGAACATTGCGACGGCTGGGGGTGCCTTCGTCATCAATTGAAATCGAACCGCGCAGGTCTTCCATGGTGCCGTCATCAACAACTGTCACGCCTTTGGCCGCAACCTGTTTGCCCATGCGGTCAGAGAATGTGGATGTGCCCTTGCGGTTGAAATCCCCTTCAAGTCCGTGTCCCACAGCCTCGTGTAATAAAACGCCGGGCCATCCGTTGCCTAGCACGACAGTCATTTCACCTGCAGGGGCGGAGACAGCATCCAAGTTCACAAGGGCTGCGCGCAACGCTTGGTCAGCGGCATGTTTCCATTTTTCTTCCGATAATACGGCATCGTATAATTTTCGACCACCAAACCCATAGGTTCCGCTTTCCATGCGGCCGTCTTTTTCAACAACTACCGAAACATTCAATCGCACCATAGGTCTGATATCGGCTGTACGAAACCCGCCTGCGCGTATAACCTGCACGGCTTGCCATGATCCGGCAAGGCTTGCGGATACTTGGCGCACAAGTGGGTCTTTTTGTCGCAGATAGGTGTCGATTTGCTCGAGCAATTTGACTTTTTTCTCGAAGGCCATTGCGGCAAGCGGATTGTCATCTGTATACAAATGACGATTTGTGCCCACAGGCGCGTCGGCCATAGTGCCGCCATAGCCCTGATGAATTGTTTTAACGGTCTCTGCGGCGCGCTTTATGGCCTCTTCACTGAAATCCGATGAATGTGCAAAGCCATAAGTGTCATCCGCCACGGCACGCAGGCCGAAGCCTTGATCATTATCATAGTTTGCAGCCTTTAGACGGCCATCATCCCAAACTAAGCCCTCGGATTGTTTATATTCCAAAAACAGTTCGCCATCGTCACCGCCGTTCAGTGTGTCGTCTACGCGCTTTTGAATAGCGGTCAGATCCATGCCGCTTTTCTCGAAAAAAATCTGATCGGTTTGATGTAGCAGGTCGCTCATTCTGTTCTCCTTACATCATAAAATAAAGCATATGGCACTGGATTGAAAGCGGATAAGTCTTGACATAAGGACATAAGCTGGTAGTGTTCATATAGTTTTAAAGATCAGGGGTTTGCATCATGGCGAAAGCGACAGATGGCATCAAGTCAGCCTTTAATAAGCTGGGTAAAGGCATGGATTTTGTGATGGATAAATATTCGACAACATTCGGTGTCGGCCTTGTTGCCAGTTATGCATTGTTGGGATTGGGGGCATTTACTGCTGTTTCCGGCTATCTTTCAGCAGCAACTGTTGCCGGGCACAGCCTTGGAATGCTATGGGGCGGTATTACAGGCGGATCTGTCATTATGATGGGCGGCGGATATGTTGTGTTGCCTCTAATTGCAACAACATTCCTGATCGAGGAGGGCGTCAATATGTACAAAAAGCATAAAGCCAAACCATCACGGAACATGATCGCAAAAACCTGAAACTACAGACTCCCAAAAAGCAAAATTTTCTTTATACTGCTATCTCATGAGCATATTAGAAACCAATATCAAAACAGACAGCGCCGAATTCAAATCAAACCATGCGAATATGCGTGAGGTGGTTGAAGACTGGCAGGAAAAATACAGCAATATCGCCAAGGGCGGTTCTGAAAAGGCCCGTGACAAACACATGAGCCGCGGAAAAATGCTGCCGCGCGAACGTGTGCAAAATCTGATTGATCCGGGCTCGCCCTTTTTGGAGCTGTCAGCCTTTGCCGGATATAATGTCTATGACGATCATGTGCCGGCCGCCGGGATTTTGACAGGTGTCGGGCGTGTCAATGGCCGTGAATGTATGATCGTAGCGAATGATGCGACTGTTAAAGGCGGCACCTATTATCCACTGACCGTTAAAAAACACCTGCGTGCGCAGGAAATCGCCGCACAGAATAATCTGCCCTGTATTTACCTGGTCGATAGTGGAGGGGCCTTTCTGCCGAAACAGGATGAAGTTTTCCCCGATAAAGATCATTTCGGTCGTATCTTTTATAATCAGGCGCAAATGTCTGCATCAGGTATTCCGCAGATTGCATCTGTGATGGGATCATGTACGGCGGGTGGGGCCTATGTGCCGGCGATGGCTGATGAATCTGTCATTGTTAAGGAGCATGGCACGATCTTTCTGGGTGGTCCACCGCTGGTTAAGGCTGCAACAGGCGAGGTTGTCAGTACCGAGGATTTGGGCGGGGCCGATGTACATTCCCGCAAATCAGGCGTAACAGATCATTATGCAGAAAATGACGGGCATGCACTGAAAATTTGTCGTGATATCGTTGGTAATCTTAATCGCGTTAAACCCAATGATCTGGAGATGCGTGAAATCGAAGAGCCGCTGTACGACCCGACAGAACTATACGGTATTGTACCAACCGATTTGCGTAAGCCTTATGATATTCGCGAAGTCATCGCCCGTATTGTGGATGGTTCACGTTTTGATGAATTTAAAAAGCTATATGGCGAAACGCTGGTCACAGGCTTTGCCCATATTTTCGGAATGCCTGTTGGGATTATTGCCAATAACGGTATTCTTTTCTCGGAAAGTGCGGTCAAAGGCGCCCATTTTGTTGAGCTGTGTTGCCAGCGCAAAATCCCGCTGATTTTCTTGCAGAATATCACAGGCTTTATGGTGGGCTCGACATACGAGGCAGGCGGTATTGCCAAAGACGGCGCAAAACTGGTCCACGCCGTGTCAAATGCAGCGGTCCCGAAACTGACTGTTTTGATCGGTGGTTCATTTGGCGCTGGAAACTATGGTATGTGTGGGCGTGCATTTAACCCGCGTTTTATGTGGAGCTGGCCGAATTCCAGAACATCCGTCATGGGAGGAGAGCAAGCTGCAAGCGTTCTGGCAACCGTCAAGCGCGATCAGATGGACGCGCAGGGTAAGAAATGGAGCGATGCGGCCGAGGAGAAATTCAAAGCCCCGATCCGCGAGCAGTATGAACAACAGGGTCACCCATATTATTCTTCGGCGCGCCTTTGGGATGACGGTATTATTGACCCTGCTGAAACGCGCAACGTTCTGGGGCTATCATTATCAGCCTGTTTGAATGCCCCGATTGATGATACGAAGTTCGGCATCTTCCGGATGTGATATGAAGCCTGTTGCTTTTCAGACATATGACGGGCGCACGTTATCAGGTCTTTTGATTACACCTGCGGGTGTGCCCCAAGCGGCTTGCGTTCTTCACAGCGCGACAGGTATCCACAAGGAATTCTACATCAAATTTGCAACCTGGATGGCGGGGGAGCAAAATATCGCGATGCTATTATATGATTATCGCGACTTTGGAGCCTCTCTGGAAGGGCACATCAAAGACAGCGATGCCAGCATGAGCGATTGGGGCGTCAAAGATCAGTCTGCTGCGCTTGATTTTCTGATCGGTCAATATCCCGATACTGAAATTTGGGCGATCGGTCATTCCTTGGGCGGGTTGTTCTTTAATGCGCATCAACAGTCAGACAAGGTCAAACGTGCAGTCGGTGTCGCCGCGGGTGCGAATTACTGGACACAGAATCCGGCGCGGATCATGCCGCTGATTCTGGCACTTTGGTGGGGGCTGGGGCCGATACTAACCATGGCAATGGGTTATTTGCCGGCAAAAACTTTGGGGTTGGGTGCTGATTTGCCCAAGAATGTATTTTGGGAGTGGCGCAAATGGTGCCTTTCAAAAGCCTTCTACAGGCCGGATTATGGGCGCGAACTGCCAGCCGAGAAAGGTTTAAAACATCCGGAAAATGTGAAACTGATCAGTGTAGAAAGCGATTACATTATTACAGCCCAAATGGTCAAACGTATGCGCGAATTTTACACAGGGTCGAATATTGAATATCACCACCTGCTTTTGAATGAGGTCGGCGCGAAAAAGATCGGCCACATTGATATCTTTCGCGAAAGAAATAAAAAGGCCTGGCCGTTAATTATCAAATAAAAAAAGCGCCCTGAAGGGCGCTTTCTAAAATTTTGATAGCACTTATCGTGGTTTCAAAGATGTTACTTTGACACGTTTTCCGTTTTTCAACGAGCTCATGCCGTTATCATCATCCTGATATTTGCCTGTTACGCCGTTGTCATACAGTTTTTGGTAGACGTCAAAATCAATATTAACATCGCCAAGGCTGACAGTGATTTCCCCGCCCTCATCAGTTTCAACAACCAATTGCGGTGGATTTGATTCAAGCTCCATAACGATTTTGCCATTAAATTCTTTGGATAGTGATTTTGTTTTTTCTTGCTTTGCTGCGGGTGCGCTGAATGGTTTTAGTTCCAGTATTTTTAATATACCGTTATTCTCAGTTCTCAGCGCATTAAAATATGCAACACCTTCGACCTCATCTGCATTAATAATTGCTTCTAGCTCATCATCGGATAGGCCAAGTTCTTTAAGTTCAACGTTAAATTTACCAATTTCAGGTGAGTCTAGAACCAGTGTAATGTTATATAAGCCGCCTTTACCAATAATAGCAGCTTTAAAATTCATACGTCTGCGCATAATTTTCTCCTAAATAAATAAGAGTAAATTTAACATAATAAAAACGATTGTGCAAGAGTATTTTTGTAAAATGTGTTTTCTTTTATTTAAGCTGCTACGCGTTTGCCGATTTCGGCTGACTTAAAATTTTCAGCCACGGCTTTCAGGTCCTCGACTTTGTCGGTTTTTTCCCAAGAGAAATGTCCGTCTTCGCTCGGTGTGCGGCCAAAGTGACCATAAGCCGCTGTCTTCTCGTAAATCGGACGGCACAGATCCAGCATGGTTTTAATACCGCGCGGCGAAAGATCGAAAACTTCGGTGACCATTTTCGCAAGCGCCTGATCCTCAAAGCGGCCCGTACCATGTGTATCAACCAGCAATGAAATCGGATGTGACACGCCGATGGCATAAGACAGCTGCAATGTGCAGCGATCAGCAAAACCGGCGGCGACAATGTTTTTGGCAACATAGCGTGAAGCATAGGCCGCAGAGCGGTCAACCTTTGACGGGTCTTTGCCTGAAAATGCACCACCACCATGTGGCGCTGCGCCGCCGTATGTATCAACGATGATTTTACGACCTGTCAAGCCTGAATCGCCGTGTGGACCGCCAATTACAAATCTACCTGTCGGGTTCACATAGAATTTGTCTTCTGTAGGCATCATACCGTCTGGCAGAACGCGCTTCACGTAAGGACGCACGATTTCACGCACATCGCTCTGTGTTAAACCATCACGGTGCTGGCTTGAAACCAAAACAGAATCAACGCTGACAGGTTTGTGATTTTCGTAAACCAGTGAGACCTGCGCCTTGGCATCGGGACCCAGCATATCGAGTGTGCCGTTCTTACGGTCTTCAGCCAACAGGCGTAGAATGTCGTGTGAATAACAAATAGCGGCTGGCATTAAGCTGTCCGTCTCATTACAGGCATATCCAAACATAATGCCCTGATCGCCAGCGCCTTCGGCTTTTTCGGCCCCGGCGTCAACACCTTGGGCGATATCAACCGATTGGGCATGCAGGCGGTTTTCTACATAGATTTTATTCCAGTGGAATTCTTCCTGATCGTATCCGATATCCTTAATTGCCATCCGGGCCGTATGTTCGATTTCATCTTTTGTGATGCTTTCGGGGCCACGTGTTTCGCCGGCAATGACAAGATAGTCAGTTGTTGCAAGACATTCGATTGCGGTTCTGCAGTCAGGGTCGTTACGCATAAACAGGTCCAGCAAAGCATCCGATACACGGTCGCAAACTTTATCGGGGTGCCCCTCGGCAACGGATTCACTTGTAAATATATAACGATTTTCTGACATGGTAAAAATTCCTGCTGTTTTATGAACTGCCGTCATTATAAGACGATGTTTTTTCCTGACAAGTAAAGAATCGCATGCTATACACGCATTTATGAAACCAGAAGCCAGATATCAAGCCGCCATAGAATTACTTGAAACTTTTCAAAAGGAAGAACGTCCCGCAGACGGACTTGCCAGCGCCTATTTTCGCGGACGTCGATATATCGGATCATCTGATCGTAAATGGATACACGGGCGTTTTTATAATATCCTGCGCCAATGGAACAGGCTGATATGGTGGCATGACAAATATAATTATTCGCCATCGGCGCGTAGTATTGTGTTTATCGACAGTATGTTCAGAGGGGAGCATGATGTCTCGTCATTAAACGAGAGAGTTTGCACAGGCGAGAAATTTGCCCCCAGTAAACTGACACCATCTGAAATGAAAATTTTGCATGAAATCAAGGGGCAAAGCCTCGAACATAAGGATATGGATGATAAAACCCTCCTTGAATGTCCTGAATGGGCATGGAGCCCGCTGGTTAATGCTTTCGGTCTGGAAAAGGCCAAGGCAATTATGGCTGCAATGCAAGACCAGAATGATTTACATCTTCGCGTTAATACAATCAAATCATCACGTGATGACATATTGAAACAATTAAAAAGCGAAGGTATGGCCATTGAAGCCGGAAAATATTCGCCGTGGTGTATTCGTCTTGCGGGGCGCCCGCAGATTGTTAAGCATGACCTATATCAGAATGGTCAGGTGGAAATTCAAAACGAAGGATCGCAACTGATTGCGCTGGCCTGCGATGTGAAGCCAGGCGATCGTGTCGTTGACTTTTGTGCAGGTGCCGGCGGTAAGACACTGGCACTGGCTGCTATGATGCAGAACAAAGGATCAATCGTGGCCTGTGATGTACTTGAGGGGCGTTTAAAAAGATCAAAGAAAAGATTTCAACGTTCGGGCGTTCACAATATCGAAACCCGCGCGCTATCCAGCGAGCGCGACAAATGGGTAAAACGCCACAAAGGCAATTATGATGTTGTTCTTGTTGATGCGCCATGCAGCGGTCTGGGCACCTGGCGGGGCGACCCTGATAAACGTATCCGTCAATTAGGGCCGGGTCTGTCTGAACTGGTGCCGTTACAGGCAGAAATTCTTGACAGTGCGGCGCGTCTAGTAAAATCAGGCGGGCGTCTGATTTATGCGACATGCTCGCTGTTGCCGGTTGAGAACGAGCGCCAAATTGACAAGTTTTTGCACGAGCATCCTGACTTTGAAAAAGCGGAGCTCCCCGCAAATATGCCTGAAGGTGTAGCCGAAAACGGCTACTTGAAGGCCAATCCGGCTGATCACGATTGTGACGGTTTCTTTGCCGCTGTCTTAAAAAAATCATAAACAAAGGGGCATCGAAGCCTTGACAATATGAAAAATAAATGCTATGGTCATGCAAAAGGAATCAGGAGCAAACCCATGATATTTAAAAATAATAATAAATCAGAAATATCTTGCGCGACAACTGGGCGCAACTTTGATGCTCATAAGCAAGGACTGAAAGGTCATTTTGAAGAATTGCAGGCGATTGCGTCGGATGTACAGGATGAAGCAACCAGAAAAAAACTGCTTTCTCTTGCCCGTCGTGGTAAGATGACCGTATTGTCGATTGGAAAGTAACGATGTTTGAAATTCTGAAAGAAGTATCACACGCCAAAGGCGATCAGCTAGTCGAGCAGATCGAACACCTTGAAAAAGATAGCGAGCGCCGCATCGCTTTGCTGGAGCGCCGTGATGAAATCTATCAGGAATTACAGGACATCTACAAGCAAGATCCGATTGACGAGGCGCGTTTAAAAGTCGTTGAAACAAAGCTAGACGCTCTTCGCCGTATGGTCGAACTGGTATCCTAAATAATCCCTTTCAAAAAAAATCATTTCAAGGCTTAACGTTATCGCAAGCACGTGCTATATACTTTAGCAGGTCAAAATAAAAACGGCAGAATTATAATGAAAATCAAACTGTTCTTTGCCTTTACGGCTTTGATTCTATTTGGATTTGTGGCGCAACCAAACCACGCTTATTCACAATCTGGAACTGACGGCGGAGTCGCATCAGCGCAAAGCGATGCAACAACGCTTCCTGCGGAAAATCCGGAGGCTCCGATTGTAGATGAAGTCATGGAAGCGGATCCGTTCGAGGAAGCCCCGCAAGTTGACGCAACACGTGAGGCTCCGAACCTTACGGCAGAGAGTGAAACAGGTGAAGCCAGGCTCGGCGCACCGCGTGACTGGCAGCTTGGCTTTCAAGACGCAGCATCACCGATGAAAAGTCAGATGAATGATTTTCACAATATATTGCTGATCATCATTACCGCGATTTCTGTTTTTGTATTGCTACTTTTGTTATACGTCATGGTACGTTTCCGTGCGGGTCGTAATCCTGTGCCGTCAAAGACAACACATAATTTCAAGCTGGAAGTGATTTGGACGCTTGTTCCGATTCTGATTTTGCTGGCGATCGTTATTCCATCAATGCGTCTTTTGTATTTTTCTGATAAGGTTGTTGATGCCGACATGACAATCGTCGCCACAGGCTATCAGTGGTACTGGGGGTATGAATATCCTGATCACGATAATATTTCTTTCCTCAGCTATATGATTCCGGACGATGAATTGCGGCCCGGACAACAGCGACTGCTGGAAACAGATAACCGCGTTGTTCTGCCAATTGATACAAACATCAGAATTTTAACGCAAGGTAATGATGTGATTCATTCATTCGCTGTTCCTGCGCTAGGCCTTAAAATGGATGCTGTCCCAGGCCATACAAACGAAACATGGGTTCGTATTGATCACGAGGGTGTATACTACGGTCAATGCTCGGAGATTTGCGGAATTAATCACGCCTTTATGCCGATCACAATCGAGGCCGTATCAAAAGAAAAATTTGAAGAATGGCTGGTCACAGCGAAAGAAAAATTTGCGGCCATATCGATTGATACACAATATGCAAGCTTAACCAATAGAAGTTGGGGAGAATAAAAATGGCAGATCATAAACCCGGATTTTTTACGCGCTGGTTTTGTTCGACAAACCATAAAGACATCGGAACGTTATACCTTTGGTTCGCGGCATTGGCCGGCTTAATCGGTTTGGCGGCATCCGTTGTTATGCGGATGGAATTACAACAACCCGGCATGCAGATCATGACCGATGGGCAAATGTGGAATGTTTTCATTACCGCGCATGGCCTGATCATGGTTTTCTTTGTCGTTATGCCGGCCTTGATCGGTGGCTTCGGTAACTGGTTTTTGCCGTTGATGATTGGTGCGCCTGATATGGCATTTCCACGTTTGAACAACATCAGCTTTTGGCTGCTGGTTCCAGCGTTTCTATTGCTTTTAACCTCTGCCCTTGTTGGAAGTGGCGCAGGGACAGGCTGGACGATTTATCCACCGCTTTCATCCCTCACGGGACATCCTGATATGTCGGTTGATATGGCGATTTTTGCGCTTCACCTTGCCGGTGCATCATCGATTTTGGGCGCGGCAAACTTTATCACAACGATCTTTAACATGCGCGCACCGGGTATGACATTGCATAAAATGCCATTGTTTGTCTGGGCGATGCTGGTGACAGCTTTCCTTCTGGTTCTGGCGGTTCCTGTATTGGGTGGCGCGATTACGATGCTTTTGACAGACCGTAATTTTGGCACAGACTTCTTCAGCCCCGAAGGCGGTGGAGACCCCGTATTGTTTCAGCACTTGTTCTGGTTCTTTGGGCATCCTGAAGTTTACATCATGATTTTGCCGGCCTTCGGTATTATCTCGCACATCGTTTCGACATTCTCGCGCAAGCCGATTTTCGGATACCTCGGGATGGCTTATGCGATGGTTGCGATTGGTGTTGTCGGTTTCGTCGTTTGGGCGCACCATATGTATACGGTCGGTATGGATGTGAATACACGCGCATATTTCACAGCAGCAACATTGATTATTGCGGTTCCGACAGGGATCAAGATTTTCTCGTGGATTGCAACGATGTGGGGCGGCTCGATCGAATTTAAAACACCTATGTTATGGGCGATCGGATTTATCTTTTTGTTCACCGTTGGTGGTGTAACAGGTGTTGTTCTGGCAAACGCCGGAATGGATGTTGCTTTGCATGATACATATTATGTGGTTGCGCATTTCCACTACGTTCTATCCCTTGGTGCTGTCTTTGCGATTTTCGCAGGCTGGTATTATTGGATTGGTAAAATGTCGGGCCGTCAGTACCCTGAATGGGCCGGACAGCTTCATTTCTGGACGACATTCGTGGGCGTAAACCTTGTATTCTTCCCACAGCATTTCCTGGGTTTGGCAGGTATGCCACGCCGTATTCCGGATTATCCGGATGCCTATGAAGGTTGGAACATGATTTCATCACTGGGTGCGTATATCAGTGCGGCATCATTCTGTTTCTTCGTATTGTTGGCGTTCTGGACATTGTTTGCCGGTCGCCGTGTAGGCCCGAACTACTGGGGCGAGGGCGCCACAACGCTGGAATGGCATGTGTCATCACCACCGCCTTTCCACCAGTTTGAAAAGCAGCCGGTCGTTAAATAAGCTGAAAGATAAAAACCATGGCACTTGGCTATGCAGCATCATATGATTTTTCCGGATTGTCAGGATCAGACCTGCCGTCCGGAAAAGTTATGGACTTTATCGAGCTTTTAAAGCCCGGTGTTATGACGCTGGTTGTATTTACCGCGGTTGCAGGCATGGCGATTGCCCCTGGATCCATTCATCCATTTATGGCGTTTGTGGCAATCCTCAGCATCACATTATGTTCTGGTGCAGCGGGCGCGATTAATATGTGGTATGACCGCGACATTGATGCGGTTATGACGCGTACAAAGAACCGTCCGATACCGGCAGGACGCGTCAGCCCGTCCGAGGCGCTTAGCTTTGGTGTTATCCTGACAGTCCTATCCATTATTCTAATGGCTTTGGCATTGAACTGGGTCGCGGCAGGCATTCTGGCTTTTGCTTCGTTCTTTTACATCTTTGTCTACACGATGTTCCTTAAGCGTTCGACACCGCAAAATATCGTTATTGGCGGTGCTGCAGGTGCGTTTCCGCCGATGATCGGCTGGGCGGCTGTAACGGGGGATGTGACGCTCTACCCGTTGATCCTTTTCGCGGTTATCTTTTTATGGACGCCGCCGCATTTCTGGGCTTTGGCGCTCTATAAGAATCCTGACTACAAGAAAGCGGGCGTTCCGATGATGCCTGCCGTAAAGGGAATTGCATCGACCAAGCGACAGATGTTTATCTATACAATTCTGTTGGCTTTGGTATGTCTGGTGCCATATGTAACAGGTGATGCAGGCAAGCTATATCTGGGCGGTGCCGCGATTTTGAATGCCTTCTTTATTTATTATGCGGTTAAAACACTGCGCTCTTCCAGCATGAAGCCTGCAAAATCTATGTTCGCCTATTCGATTTTTTATCTGTTCGCGCTATTTTCATGCGTGATGATTGACAATGCCATTGCGGGGTTATAATGCCGATTACCGATCTTCATAAGAAAAAACGTTTTAAAAATTTGGCTGTTTTGGCCGCAATCGTCATTTTCATGGGGATTGTTTTTGCGATTACAGTTATTCGTTTAACGCAGGGTATGGCCGCAGCAGGTTAAATATGCCTTCAAATAAAAACATGCAAGATATTGAAAACCGTAACAAAAAGACCGTTCTGGGGGTCTTTGGTATTGTTGCGGCGATGATCGTTCTGGCATATGCATCCGTACCGCTTTATGATTTATTTTGCCGTGTAACTGGTTTCGGCGGGACGACAGGACGAGTGGCCGAAGCACGTCAGATGGATATTCTGGACCGTCAAATGGAGGTTCAATTCCGCACATCTACGGCTGATAACATGCCTTGGGACTTTGCCGTTGAAACAAATAAAATGGTCGTAAATGTCGGGGCTGACGGCTTTATCAATTTTACGGCCCATAACCCGACAGGCAAGGCGGTTACCGGAACCGCTGTTTACAATGTGACGCCCATCAAGGCGGCGAAATATTTTAAAAAGATACAATGCTTTTGCTTTGATGAACAAATTTTGACACCAGGCCAGACTGTGAATATGCCGGTCGTCTTTTTTATTGACCCCGCCATTGATCAGGATGTAAATCTAAGAGATGTAAAAACGATCACATTATCGTATACTTTCTACAAACAAGATTCGGGCGAGGCCAAAGGCAGTCCTGACAAAAACAAAGAAACTTGAAAATAAAGGCCAGAAAAATGGATACACATTCTGAACCAGTTTATGATCTGCAAAACGGACCCGATCAACCCTATCACCTTGTAAACCCAAGTGCGTGGCCGCTGGTGTCTGCATTTGCAGCGGGATTGTTGGCTGTCGGCGCAGTCATGTATATGCATGATGTTGAACTGTTCGGCGTTCCGGTTGGTCTAAAAGGGGTTGTTATCGGCTTTATCGCTGTTCTGGCCTGTATGTGGGGCTGGTGGAAAGATGTGATTCACGAGGCTGTCGTTGAAAAAGCCCATTCCAAAGTTGCAAAAATCGGTTTCAGATACGGTATGACATTGTTTATCGCCTCTGAAGTCATGTTCTTCTTTGCATTCTTTTGGGCCTTTTTTGCAGCTAGTCTATTCCCGGCTGAAGCTATCGGCGGTATTTGGCCGCCGGCAGATGTCGAGCCTATTCCGGCCTTTGACCTGCCATTCATGATGACAATGATTTTATTACTTTCAGGCTGTACGATTACATGGGCGCACCATGAAATTCTGGAAGGCAATCAGGAGAAATTCCTGCAAGGCCTGGGGTTAACCGTCATATTGGGCATCATATTTACATTTTTCCAAGTCTATGAATATATGCATGCGACGTTCGCCTTTGATCAGAATGTCTACAGCTCGGCATTTTATATGGCGACAGGTTTCCACGGCTTTCACGTACTGGTCGGAACAATCTTTCTGATCGTTTGCTATTTCCGTGGTAAAAAGGGGCATTTCAAAAAGACCGACCACTTCGGTTTTGAAGCCGCTGCCTGGTATTGGCATTTTGTTGATGTCGTGTGGTTGTTTCTATTCGTCTCCATATACTGGTGGGGTAACGCATAATTTTGCGCTTCTATTGGGCTGCAAATGAATCTTTTTATTGCTTCGGTGCTCAGGTAGGAAAACTACGTTGCGTGCATTGTCTCAAAAACATTTCATTTTCGCCAGCAATATAAACGCAAAAAATAACGCTATGAAGAAGTTGATTTCAGATATTTTATTTGCCTGTAAACGCAAGTGCCCGGCCTGTAAAAAGGGTAGTATCTTCAACAGCTGGTTTGATTTCACGCCAAAAGAAAAATGCGCGAACTGCGGTGTCCGGTTGAAGGATCAGGATGTCGGTGATGGTGCGGTCGTTATGCTGATCTTCCTGTTAGGCTTCACTGTTATACCGGGTGCGTTGATTTGGGAATTTGCATCAGCGCCTTCCATATGGTTGCAGGGTATTGTCTGGAGCATTGTAAGTGTGCTTACAATTTTTGGGCTAACACCCATTATCAAAAGCTATATTCTGGTTTTACAGTTCCGTCACCGGAAATGATTATCGAGGCTTGAAGTTTTTCGGTGTTGATTTGGGGGATGACTTTGAAAGCGGAAAGTGCGGTTTTAATATCTTTTCCAGAGCTTGTACTTTATCTTCACGGGACATGTCTTTATTATCGCAGCGACAGCTGATCCCCATGCCGTGGTTAAACACAAGTGCGAAATAATCCTGAACCATTGCAGCCTGCTGTTCCAAACCATATTTATTGAACGTTTTGCCGTCTTCAATCAGGTAATTGTAAGCCTGCTTTTGATAGGTTTTGGCATTAAACTTTGCTTTTAATAATTCACCGGTGAATTTCTTACCCAAATTCATGGGGTTAGTCTGATATTGCCAGATATGAGTCATTTCGTGGATGAAAAAGCTGCTGTTTCTTTTTGTGAAATCATCACAGTAAGGTGATCCTGAAACGTTAATCGTATTGCCGCTGCAAAACCCACCGTCCTTTGGCGAGAAGAAGGGATCAAAACGGCGATTGGCGATTTTAACGGTGCCATAGTCAATTGTATCGCCGAAAATTTTACGCGCCATAGTGATTTCGTCTGACGTCAGTTTTCTTTTTTTGCCTGTGTTTCGCATCTTAAATCTTTTTTATGTGGATATTTCAAGAGACTAGCTGGATATTATTTTAAAAGCAAGTTATGATTAGATTAACCGTCTCTGGTGATATCTTCCGGAATGATATTGATGAAAAATTTTGTATTTAAACCTACGTTTGGTGCGTCAATCTTGACGCTGATTGGTGTTGTCTTGCTGCTCGGCTTGGGAACATGGCAGGTGCAGCGCCTCGTATGGAAAAATGAAATACTGAATAAAATCCACGAACGTATGACAGATGATATCATGATCTTTCCAAGCCAGATATTGGATGTTGATCAGTTTGACTATGCAAAGGGCGCTGTTCGCGGTGAGTTTTTATACGATAAGGAGTTTTTTGTCGTCTCACGTCACTACAATGGTGAAAGGGGTGTACACGCCCTGACACCCTTTAGACGCCTTAGCGGCGACCTGATTTTGGTCAACCGTGGATTTGTCAGGGAAGAGGATATTCCTTTTATGCGCCGGCCAAAGGGTGTGATCATTTTAAACGGTATTTTACATTTGCCGGATGACCGTAACCGCTTTACACCTAAAAACACATCCGGATCAAATATGATCTACGCTTCGGATGTTGATTTTATTGCGCGCGAAACTGGCTTCGAGTTTTCCAGCCCGATGGTCTTGTACGCAAGTGATGTCAAAAGCGGTGTGCCTGTGGGCGGGCAGATACGTCTTGATATTGCAAACGACCATCTGGAATATGCTTTTTTCTGGTATGTGATGGCGCTCATGATGATTGTCTTTTACTTTTCGTTTTTCCTTAAGCGGGCGGAAGATGATGTCGATTAAATATGTTAGCACACGCGGCAAAGCGCCCGATCTGGAATTTGAGGATGTGTTGTTGGCGGGTCTGGCATCTGACGGCGGACTTTATGTCCCTGAAACCTTGCCCGAAATTGACCTTAATGCAGTTATGGTCAAGTCTTACGTTGAAACGGCACAGATCGTAATCGGCGCTTTCTTAAAGGATGTGATTGATCAGTCCGATCTGAACCAAATCATAGAGAACTGTTACCGCAGTTTTGACCATGCGGAGGTTGCGCCTATAGTTCACTTGCATGACAATATATATGTTCTGGAACAGTTTCATGGGCCGACGCTTGCCTTTAAAGATTTTGCACTGCAGTTTCTGGGGCGTATTTTTGATGCCGTCCTTGAGAAAAGAAATCAGCATATAACGATTGTCGGTGCGACATCAGGTGATACAGGATCGGCTGCAATTGAAGGCTGCCGCGGTCGCGAGAATATGGATATTTTTATTCTGCACCCGCATGGACGTGTTTCAGATGTTCAAAGACGTCAGATGACCACTGTGAATGATGGAAATGTTCACAATATCGCATTAAAAGGCAGCTTTGATGATTGTCAGGACTTGGTTAAGGCGATGTTCAATGATCAGCCTTTTCGGCAGCGCATAAACATGTCCGCTGTCAATTCGATTAACTGGGCACGTATTATGGCGCAGATTGTCTATTATATATATGCATCAGCAAAATTGGCGGACAAATATGATCAAATTGCTTTTTCTGTCCCGACCGGAAATTTTGGGAATATATATGCAGGCTATCTAGCCCGAAAGATGGGCGCGCCTATTGATCATTTGATCGTGGCAACAAACCGCAATGATATACTGTATCGTTTTTTCGATCAGGGGGATATGAAGGCAGAAGAGGTTGTACCAAGCCTGAGCCCCAGTATGGATATTCAGATTTCAAGTAATTTTGAAAGATTGCTATACGATCTTTATGATCAAAGCGCGGGTCGCGTTGAACAAGATATGCAAGGTTTCCGAAAGAACGGCAGCTTTCGAATGGATCAAAGCGCTCTCAATAAAATGAAAGAACTATTTAGCGCCTACCGCTGTGATGATGATATGACGCAAACCGTTATAAAAGAAGCTTTTGACAAATATAATTATTTGATGGACCCGCACAGCGCGACAGGTGTTCATGCGGCGGAATTATTTTCCAATGATCATAAGCAAGCAGCTGTAATCTGCATGGCGACTGCGCACCCTGCAAAATTTCCTGATGCTGTCAAAGCCGCAAGTGGTATTCATCCTGAACTTCCGGAATATTTATCTGATTTGTTTAAGCGCACGGAGCGTTATGATATTCTTGAAAATGACATAGATGTCGTAAAAAAATATATATTGGACCATATTGAATAAAATGAAACTATACAAATACATACTGCCTGTTTTGAAACGACTGGATCATGAAACTGCGCAGAAAGCTGCGTTATATGCCATGAGGCTGTTGTCGATAAAAACACCGAAATCACCGTCTTGTCCTGCGCTGGAACAGCATATATGGGGGCATGCTTTTTTATCACCTTTGGGGTTGGCGGCCGGCTTTGATAAGAATGCGCTGTCGATCAACGGTCATTTTCATTTAGGCTTTGGGTTTGTCGAAGTGGGTACGGTGACCCCCGAGCCCCAAGAGGGGAATAAAAAACCGCGTATTTTTATGGATGAAGAGCACGGCGCGATTATAAACCGGATGGGCTTTCCAAACCAAGGGCTGGAGGTTTTCGGAAGGCGTATAGGGTCTTTTCGACTTGCGCATGAAAACCATTGGGGCGTTTTAGGGGTTAATGTTGGCGTAAATGCCGATAGTGAAAGCGCCGTAGAGGACCTAAAGATCGGCATGGCGCATCTAGGCGGTATGGCCGAATATGTGACGCTGAATGTATCTTCGCCAAACACCAAGGGGCTGCGCACCCATTTGCAGCCTGAGAATATGGAAGCGATTTTAAAATCCGTCATGGAAGAACGTGAAAAAATACACGAACGTCTGCCCGCTGTTTTGGTTAAAGTATCACCGGATATAACACATGATCAAATTGCACCGCTGTGTGATGTTTTGAAAAAATATGATGTGAATGGTGTGATCGTATCCAATACGACGGTTCAGCGTCCTGCTAATCTACCGCGGGATTTTGCCAGCCAGACAGGCGGGCTGAGCGGTAAGCCATTGACCCAGGCCTCGACAGATTTGATTTCGGCCTTTTATCAGGAATTGAAAGGCAGTATAAAAATTGTCGGTTGTGGCGGGATATATGATGCGGAAACGGCTTACGAAAAGATAAAGGCGGGCGCGCACTTGTTGCAACTCTATTCCGCCTTGGTGACCGAGGGACCTCAGATTGTCAAAGAAATTGAACAGGGGTTGGTCGCGCTTTTACAAAAAGATGGCTATCAAAATATTTCACAAGCTGTCGGCGCTAATCACAGGCAAGGTTAAAAATGACGTCCATATTTCATAGCCCTAAAAATAAAAAGAAAAGCGGAACCAGAAATATTATTTTCTTTTGGGTGTTATTGTTGTGCCTAGTTATATTGCTTTTATTTGTAGCGCGGGCGACGACTGTTCCATTTGCCGCGGGAATTGGGGCCCTGCTTTTACTTTTATCTTTTGTCGTATATGAGGTTTTTGCACGTCGTACCTGGCAAAGAAAGCTGCTTCACAAGTTGGATATGCTGGATCAGGAATACACACGTCTTGTACGTGAAATTGCACGCAACCGTAACGAGCTGTCCCAAATGAAAAAGGGTTTGGGAGAGGCCGGGCGTGCAGCATCACAAGCGGCAGAGGGGCGTCTGCGTAATTCTGTCGAAGAACGTATGCTGACCAATATTGCACAACAACTAACAAATATTGGGAATATGGCGCGTCCGGATGCGGGTAAAAACAGTCTATCTGCATTTGAAGAGTCCGAGATACCCTTAAACGAAGAACCGTACGAGCATAGCCATGTCGAAAGTTCAGAAGTTGACGAGCCTGTTTTAACGGCGTTGCCTTCACCAGGTGATGATGAAATTCTAAAGATGCTGCGTGATGCTGTTAACGATGACAGAATCGATGTTTTCCTTCAACCTGTCGTCAGTCTGCCGCAACGAAAGTTACGTTATTTTGAAATGTTCTCGCGTATACGCATGAAAAATCAGGACTATATTCCGGCACGCCGTTATATCCATTTGGCCATGAAGGCTGACTTACTGCCGGCGATTGATAATCTATTGTTGTTGCGAGCCTTGCAATTGATCCGTGACATCGATATTTCCGATAAGGGGGAGCGGGGGTATTTTTGCAATATCACGCCGCTGACGTTGGCGGATTCAAAATTCATGGGCGATCTTGTCGAGTTTATTTCGCAGAACAGACATCTGGCATCGCGCCTTATTTTCGAGCTTTCGCATGATGATATGATCGACCCGACTATCGTGACCCCTGAACTTGATAAGGTTTTAAATGGTCTCGCTTCGTTGGGCTGTCGTTTTTCGATAGAGGGGGTAAATCCCGCCGTTCTGGATATGGATATGGTGCGCGCAAAACATGTGCGCTATATCAAATTGGCAGCCGATTACATCCTGGAACGTCTGGACGAACGGGCCGGGTTTAGCCGTCTAAAACGCTTGAAAAGCGAATTCGACCGCAGAGGGATAGATCTGATTGTGACGCATATCGAACAGGAAAAGCAACTGGTTGAGTTACTGGACCTTGATATTGATTATGGTCAGGGCTACCTGTTCGGACAGCCTGAAAAGTCTGACATTATCTAGTTTTGCTCATTGAATCGTAAAGCTTTATTAACCAAATTTATGTAGAATGGTAATAAGGTTTAATAGATAAAATTTTAGATAAATTTGACGATTTTATCGAAAATGACTTATAATAAAGGAATGTGCACAACTTTCGGATTCGTCCGAGATATATACAGAAAAATCAACGGACAAGTTTGATTTAATGTAGTATTTAGTAAGGTAAGAGCGGGGCCTGACGTGAGCGATAAAGATTATAATTTCAAAGCACCATCAACGAAATCTGTTTTGGCATTTTTATTTTTGCCGGAATTTAAACGGTCTTTCCCTGCCTTTGCGCACATTGGCCCGATTTTTATTCGCACAATTGCGATTATGTTTGTTCAGGCTGGCTTGTTGCGCCCGAACCACCCGGCTGTCATGTATGGTCTGGCGAAAAATGTTCCACAGTTCAAATTTTCAGACCTGATTGGCGAGGCGTGGTATAACCTGCGTGTTAACGAAGGAAATACACCATACCAATATGGTATGTTTATCGGCGTCATTATGATGATCTGTCTGACCGTAGTAACTGCTTTTATGTTTCTATTGAATTTATTCGTAAGTTCGGCTCAGGCACAGATTTTTGCACATCCCACCATTAATACAGATGTTTCTGCCGCTGTCGGCAATACTGGTACCGGTATTTATCAGGTAAACCCGACCAGTCCGGATTTTGCGATTGATATTTTAAACAAAGTTGTTCGCCAATCTGCATACGGTGACGGTGCGCCGCTTTCCGTGGGTTTGGGTGCTGTAATGGGGGTTTACAATACAGCACTGCTTGTGATTGCAGCCCTGGTTGTTTTCTGGGCAATTATTTCAATTATTGTAGATACAGCGCGCACCGGACAAATTGGCGGCGGTCGTCATTCTATTGTCTGGGTTCCAATTCGTTTTGTATTTGCTTTGGCTTTGATGATACCTTTGGGGACGGGGTTCAGTGGTGGACAGGTTATTACTTTAAAGATTGCTGAATGGGGCTCAAACCTTGGTACTAATGGTTGGATTGCCTATGTGGATCGAGTTAATGATGCCACTTTGATTTCATCAAAAACGCCTTCTGACGAGACAGCCGTCGATCTGGCTGTGGGATTGGCAAGAATTGAAATCTGTCGACAAACCTATAATGCTTTGAATGCGCAAGCATCCGGCTTTTTATCAAATTTATCGAACGCTTTGACAGGTACTGGAGGTGGCGCTGATGCGATCGCTGACATGTTTAGAGCGGGGAGTGTTTCTGCTGCTTCGGGGTCTATGATATATTACAGATATCAGGGACTTTTGTCTGGCTTGAACGATCAGCCACGCCCTCCGACATGGGGTAACTTGGGTTCCGGCTTTCAACCCCGTTCCGAAGTCCAATTGTATGTTGGTAATGATATGGTCGCAGATTACTGTGGTAAGTTAACAGTTCAAAATCCAGACCCTCTTTTGAATAGGAATATAACTCAATTCGGTAGTCTGGGGACCCAATTGACAGCCGCTGCTACGACAGCAAAACAAGCGCATTTTAATGCATTCTTTAATCACATACCAAACGCGGCATCTCAGGTCGCATGTGGATTGACACATGAATGGAATGAATTTAGCGAGCCATTATGTTCGGGCGTTGACACGACATTTGGGAATGATCAGACGCCTAGTCTCGATATATTACAACAGGCTGCAACCAGCTATTTTAACGATGTGAACGCGGCTAATACAGCTGTTTACAATACTCTTGTAAGCTATGTGACATCAGATGACTTCCTGACAGAAATGAAGGATCAGGGCTGGGCAGGAATGGGTGTCTGGTATTTCAAGATCCAGCAGATGAATCAGGCTATGAATGCGATTTTAAAGCCAACGGTAATGATCACCCCAGGTTCATTGGAAGGGCATAGCCGTGATAGCTTGGTGACAAGCCTTTTCAAGGACAAAGAAGAAGATGAGGTTCTTACAAAAACAGCCACAACGATCGAGAAGTTTGATGGTTGGTGGACATTTGAATCTTTAGAGGCGGATCCGGATAGCCTTATTGGGCGTTTTGCAGCTAAAAATGTGACCACACAAGGTGTTGAAGATGCGACATCTGGTGGATTGACGCAATATTCTTCGGGCGGTTCCGGGGTGGTCGACTACCTATTGAACAAAATCTTTGGTGATCTAAGTAGCGACTTTACATTGATCGATATTGGTGACCAAGACGTCTATCCTCTGACACAGCTTATGGATATTGGTGATTACATGTTGACCAGCGCCTTAGTCGGTTATGTGGTAGTTGCCCTATTGTCTGTAGTCGGTGACTCAACACCTGTTCTTGGTGGTGCTTTGGGCGACTTGATTGGAATGCTTTTGACAACGCTCTTATTTGTAGGGTTAATGTTAAAATATTATATTCCAATTGTCCCATGGATACGTGTCACGTTTGCTGTCTTGTCTTGGATTGCATCCGTATTTGAAGCTGTGATTATCGTACCGCTGCTTGCTTTGGCAAACTTAAGTACCGAAGGCGAAGGGCTCTTTACGCAAACAGGGCGTAACTTGTGGATATCATCTCTTAATGTGATAATGCGACCAATTTTGACAGTTATTGGCTTTATTGCCTCGATTTTGATGTTCAACGCCATGGTAGGTTACGTGAACAGTACTTTCAATGTTGCCTTAATGTTGAGCGGGCATACAGGGGGAATGTATACGTTCCTGAGTATCATTGTCTATTCTGTTATCTATATGTTTGTAATCTACACCCTAATGAATGCAACATTTAAGACGATTGATACTTTACCTGACGTCGTTATGCGATGGATGGGCGGACCACAAGATGTCAATTTCCAAGACAGCAATATGGAGGGTTATATTATTGCTGCGAGCCAATACGGTAAACAAGTTGGAGCCGGGCTTCAAAAAGGTGCTCAGAATACGGGAGCAGCAGCTGGCCGTGGAATTGGTAACTTTATGAAGAATAGAAGAAATAGCACTGAATCTGATTCCTAATAAAAAAAGCCGGGCATGTCCCGGCTTTTTCTTGCCCTAAATTCTTCATTTCAAATAACTTTTGAACCCATGGCTTGCATTGGCCGTTAGATGTTTTAGGATAAATAGAACATTTAATCGCTGAATATGGGTAAGGGGCCTGAAATGACAAAATCACACGCTGTAATTCTGACGCTGGGCATTATTGCCATTGGCACGGTTCTGTTTTTAAATGCGTCAGGCAATGACGGGCAGTCTGATAACCCGCCTGAAACAGCATCTGTAACAGCGCCTGCCGCAGATGAAATGAATGTAACCGAGGTTTCGACCGACAAAGTCAAAACAGCTGAAATGCGCGATATGGATATCCAGACGGAAACGGTTGAAATGCGCACTTTGGAACAGGGCGAAACTTTGACCGGTGAAGAAATGGCAGCGCTTTATGCCAATGATGATCAGGACATCGGCCCCGTATTCGGCATGGCCATGCATGGCGATCCGAAATACACGCAAGGTGAAACACTGTCATATGTGAATCCGTCTGCGCCAAAGGGGGGCACCTTTCGAATGTATGCGATTGGCACGTTCGATAATGTCCATCCCTATATCCTAAAAGGATCACCCGCTGCAGGATCGACCTTACCGTATGATACATTGCTTTATAACACAGAAGACGAGGCCTTCTCGGAATATGGTCTTTTGGCGGAAAGCTTCGAGATGCCGGCGAACCGATCAAGCGTAACTTTTAACTTGCGTCCCGAAGCGCGTTTTCACGATGGTGAGCCTGTGACGGCTGATGATGTTGTCTGGACGCTGGAAACGCTGCAATCCAAAGGGCACCCCTTCTATCGTGCCTACTACGCGAATGTCGTCAAAGCTGTTAAGGAAAGCGATCATCGCGTGCGCTTTGAATTCGACGTCGATGGTAACCGCGAATTGCCTTTGATTATGGGCCAGATGCCGGTATTGCCGCAGCATTATTGGCAAGGCAAAAGTTTTGATGCGACAACGCTAGAGGCGCCGCTGGGGAGTGGTCCCTATAAAATTGCGAGCGTTGATCCTGGTCGCCGTATAGTATACGAGCGTGTTGAAGATTATTGGGCCAAGGACCTGCCGATGATGAAAGGGCGCCATAACTTTGATCGTATTTCATATGATTATTATCGCGATGATACGATTGCCCTGCAGGCCTTTTTGGCGGGGGAATATGATTTTCGTCAGGAAAACACGGCCAAGCTGTGGAAAACGGCCTATAATGTTGATGCTGTGAATGACGGCAATATCGTCTTAAAAGAACGCCCGCACATGCTGCCGGCCGGTATGCAGGGCTTTATTTTCAACACGCGTCGCGATATTTTTAAGGAACGCGCAGTGCGTCAGGCGATCAATTACGCATTTGATTTTGAATGGTCAAACAAGCAATTTGCCTATGATACCTATACACGTACAGGCAGCTATTTTGAGAATTCCGAATTGGCATCCAGCGGTATTCCTGAAGGGCGAGAGCTGCAAATTCTGAATGAATATCGCGCCGATTTACCGGCCGAGTTGTTCACACAGGAATTTACCGTACCTAAAACAAGCGGTAGCGGCACAGATCACCGCCGCAACCTGAGTACGGGGATGAACATATTGCAAGATGCGGGATGGGAGCTAAACGAAAATGGTTTGCGTGCAAAAGACGGCAATGTTCTGAGCTTTGAAATCCTTCTCAGCAATGCGGCGTTTGAACGCTGGGCATCACCCTTTGTGCAAAACCTGAAACGTATGGGCATCGAAGCCAACATTCGTGTCGTCGATGCAGCACAATATCAAAACCGTATGGATAGTTTTGATTTTGATATGACAGTCGGCTCGTTCGGGCAGTCGAATTCCCCCGGAAACGAACAGCGTGATTTCTGGCATTCGGAAAAAGCAGCTGAAAATGGCAGCCGTAATTTGATTGGTATCAACGATCCTGTTGTCGATGCGCTGATTGATATGGTGATCCATGCCCCTAACAGGGATGAACTGGTCACCCGCACCCGTGCGCTGGACCGCGTATTGCTGTGGAATTATTATGTTGTACCGCATTGGCATATTGATTATTTCCGTCTGGTTTATTGGGACAAATTTGGTCAGCCTACAGCAGCGCCGCCCTATGGTATGGGAGTTCCCGATACATGGTGGGCCAAAGACGCGCAATTACCTGTAGATAATCAAGACGCAAAAGAGTAATCTGGATTTATGGCTGCTTATATTCTCAGACGACTGCTATTGATGATCCCGACAATATTCGGGGTTATTCTGCTGAACTTTCTGATTGTGCAGGCGGCACCGGGCGGCCCTGTTGAACAGATGATCGCAAAGGTTCAGGGCGTGAATACATCTGCAACTTCAAGGTTTACAGGCAGCGGCGGCGATGATTTTTCATTCGAGCAAACACAACAGCAATCATCAGGTGGCTCGTCCTCTTCTAAATACCGTGGAGCGCAGGGCCTTGCCCCTGAATTCATTGCCGAGCTGGAACAGCAATTCGGATTTGATAAACCCGTTCACGAACGCTTTTTCAAAATGGTGGGCGATTATCTTCGTTTTGATTTCGGCAATAGTTACTATCAGGACCGTAAAGTCACGGATTTAATTTTGGATAAAATGCCGGTCTCCGTCTCTTTGGGACTTTGGTCGACACTGATTATTTATCTGGTCTCGATTCCGCTGGGGATTAAAAAAGCGGTTAAAGACGGTGAGGCATTCGATGTCTGGACGTCGGGCATGATTATTGTCGGCTATGCGGTGCCGAGTTTCATGTTTGCGGTTTTGTTGATCGTATTATTTGCAGGCGGCACATATTTTGATGTCTTCCCATTGCGGGGGCTCGTCTCTGATAATTGGGATCAATTGCCATGGTATCAACAAATTGCAGATTATTTCTGGCACCTGACCTTGCCGATTGCTGCGATGGTGATCAGTGGTTTTGCCGGCTTGACGATTTTAACGAAAAACTCGTTTCTTGAAGAAATCAACAAACAATATGTTTTAACCGCGCGCGCCAAAGGCCTGAAAGAAAAAGCAATTCTATATAAGCATATCTTCAGAAACGCGATGATCCTTGTGATCGCCGGTTTTCCGGCGGCACTTGCCAGTGTCTTTTTGACAGGCTCTGTTTTAATCGAAACGATTTTCTCGCTGGACGGTCTTGGGCTGTTGGGCTTTGAATCGGTCGTTAACCGCGACTATCCGGTCATGTTTGCAACGCTTTACATTTTTACACTTTTTGGTCTTGTGATTAAGCTGGTCAGCGATTTGACAATGACATGGGTCGATCCGCGTATTGATTTTGATGCACAGGCAGGGGGCGCGCACTGATGTCTCCGATTACCAAAAGACGCTATGCACAATTCAAAGCCAACCGCAGGGGGTACTGGTCCTTCTGGATATTTATGGTGTTGTTTATCCTGAGCCTTGGGGCCGAGCTAATCGCAAATGACAAACCGATATTGGTGAAATACCAGAATGATTTTTACGCGCCGTTCATGAAGTCTTATGCCGAAACCGAATTCGGTGGAGAGTTCGAGACCGAGGCCGAATACCGCGACCCTTATGTACGCGAGCTGATTGAAAAAGACGGCTGGATGATCTGGCCGCCCATTCCGTATTCCTATGATACAATCAATTACGAGCTGACGGGGTCTGCTCCATCAGCGCCCACAACTGACAATTGGCTAGGGACTGATGATCAGGGGCGCGACGTGACAGCACGTGTAATTTACGGCTTTCGTATTTCCGTTCTATTCGGCTTGGCACTGACGCTGATTGGCTCTGCTATCGGTATTATTATCGGCGCGCTCGAGGGGTATTTCGGCGGCTGGTTTGATCTGTTATCCCAACGTTTTATCGAAGTCTGGCAGGGCATGCCAGTCTTGCTGCTATTAATTATCATGTCATCGATCATCACGCCAAGCTTTGCAACATTGCTTTTTATTATGGTGCTGTTCAGTTGGACAGGCTTTGTTGACGTAGTCCGCATTGAATTTTTCAAGGTGCGTAAAATGGATTACATTCGCGCGGCCCAAGCGCTGGGTGTTTCAACGCCTGTAATCTTATGGCGGCATGCTTTACCGAATGCGATGATTGCGGTTTTGTCATTAATGCCGTTTGTTTTGACGGGGTCGATTGGCGTTTTGACCTCGCTTGATTTCTTGGGTTTTGGCCTGCCGCCGGGATCGCCGTCTTTGGGTGAAATGCTGTTACAGGGTAAAAACAATCTGCAAGCGCCATGGCTTGGCATTACAGCCTTTATGTCGCTGGCTGTGATGCTGAGTTTGCTGACTTTTGTCGGCGAGGCTGTACGTGATGCCTTTGACCCGCGCAAAGTTTTTGCCGCTAATGAGGAGCAAATATAATGACCGAAAAAAAGCCACCATTGTTGTCTGTCAAAGACCTGTCTGTAAATTTCAATACGCCGGGCAGTACGGTCAACGCCGTGAAATCTGTTTCCTTTGATCTTGAAAAGGGAAAGACACTGGCACTGGTTGGGGAATCAGGGTCAGGTAAATCCGTGACCGCTTTGTCTGTTTTGCAATTGTTACCGTATCCGATGGCGAGTCACCCAACAGGCAGCATCAAATACGATGATGTTGAATTGGTGGGCGCGAAAAAGTCGACCTTGCGTAAGGTGCGCGGCAATGAAATTTCGATGATTTTTCAGGAGCCGATGACATCGCTGAACCCCTTACATACCGTTGAGCGCCAGATATCAGAAGCTTTGTTCCTGCATAAAAATATGAACAAAACAGATGCGCGCGCACGTGTGATCGAGCTTTTGGAATTGGTCGGCTTGGAACGACTGACATCGCGCCTGAACGCCTATCCGCATGAATTATCAGGCGGACAGCGTCAACGCGTTATGATCGCAATGGCACTTGCGAACGAGCCTGATTTGCTGATTGCGGACGAACCGACGACAGCGCTGGACGTGACTGTTCAGGCGCAGGTTTTACAGCTTTTAAAAGACCTGCAGAAAAAATTGGGCATGGCGATTTTGATCATTACCCATGATCTTGGGATCGTCAAAGATTTTGCCGATGATGTTTGCGTCATGCAAATGGGGGAAATGGTTGAAAAAGGCAGTGTAAAACAGGTCTTTGAAAAACCGAAGCACCCCTATACCAAAATGCTGCTGGAGGCTGAACCATCCGGCGCTGCCGTACCGATCAATGATAACGCGCCATTGATTTTGCAGGCTGATGATATGAAGGTCTGGTTCCCGATTAAAAAGGGCTTTTTCAAACGCACAGTCGATCATGTGAAGGCCGTTGACGGGATTAATGTCAAGGTGCAGGCCGGTCAGACATTGGGCATCGTTGGCGAATCAGGATCGGGTAAAACAACATTAGGTTTGGCTTTGTTAAAGCTGATCGGATCAAAAGGCAAAATCGTTTTTGACGGCAAAGATATCTCGGACTTTGACCGCGGGGAAATGCGAAAGCTTCGCGAAGATATGCAGATCGTCTTCCAAGACCCCTATGGATCATTATCGCCGCGTATGTCCGTCGGGCAGATCATCGGCGAGGGGTTGGCTGTGCACCGCCCGAGAACATCGAAAGCCGAGCGCGAAAAAATTATTATCAATGCGCTGGAGGAAGTAGGATTAAAGCCCGAAATGCGTCACCGCTACCCGCACGAATTTTCAGGTGGTCAGCGTCAGCGTATATCGATTGCCCGCGCCCTCGTGTTAAAGCCGAAATTCATTATGCTGGACGAGCCGACATCCGCCCTTGATATGTCGGTGCAGGCGCAGGTTGTTGATCTGCTGCGCGATTTGCAGGTGAAATATAATCTGGGGTATCTGTTTATCAGCCATGACCTGAAAGTTGTGCGCGCGATGTCACATGATGTTGTCGTTATGAAAGATGGAAAGGTCGTTGAATCAGGTCCGACCGAAAAAATATTCGACAGCCCCGAAAGCGATTACACCAAGGCACTGATGGCCGCCGCGCTGTATCATGAGGTCAAGCATCAGGATGCTGTTGGGGAGTAAAGTTATGCCGCTTCAGCTGTATCGTCGTTGACGGGTTTTGCAGGCGCGGGGTTTTTGAATTGCTTTAGCAGACGCTCGCGCTCTTTCAATGCGCTTTGCATGTGCGCTTCTTTTACATGGCCATAGCCTCGGATCATTTCGGGGATTTCCGCAAGCTTTACAGCGGTGCTGAAATTGTCATTATTCAACGCATCCAAAACATCATTCATAATGTTTTTATAATCCTCGATCTGTTGGCGCTCCATTTTACGCTCGTCGGTATATCCGAAGATGTCCAGTGGTGTGCCGCGCAGGAACTTGAAGTGTTTCATGACGCGGAAAGCCGTAAAAATCCAGCGGCCGAATTCGCGTTTTTGCAGCTCGCCTTTTTCGTTGCGCTTTGCCATGATTGGGGGCGCAAGGTTAAATGCCATTTTATAATCGCCGTCAAATTCTGCCTGAATCTGCTTTAGGAAGGCACCATCGGTATACAGGCGAGCGACCTCGTATTCATCCTTGTACGCCATAACCTTATACAGATAGCGCGATACGGCGCCTGTCAGCTCGGCCGGTTTGCCCTTCAGCGCTGTTTCTTTCGCCGCGACTTTATCAACAAATTCCTTAAAGTCTTTCGCGTAAGATTTGTTCTGATAATCAGTCAGGGATTTGACGCGACGTTCAATCATCTCGTCGATTGATGTTGATGTCTCGCGGTGGGCAAATGCTTCTTTGGTGCCTTCAGGAATTTTGATGCGCGCCTCGACAGATTTGATGTCGTGTGCCGCCAGACGCCCCCACAGGAAAGCCTGCTGGTTCATGTTAACGGCAACATTGTTCAGTTCGAGCGCTTTGAAAATCGATTCTTGGGATAACGGAATAGCACCTTTTTGGAAGGCATAGCCCAGCATAAACATGTTGGTTGCAATCGAATTGCCGAGCAGGGCAGTTGCCATGCGTGTCGCATCTAGCGAGCTGAGGTTTTCTTCGCCACTCGCAATTTTAATGCCGGCAATCAATGTGTTTGTCGGAATTTTCCATTCGGTATTGTGTGTGAATTCGCCGGTTTGCGTTTGATGGGTGTTCAGGAAAACCTTGGTTTCATTGTCTTTGATTTTGGCAAGGCTGGCAGCCTCGGCTGTTACCAGCAAATCACAACCCAGAATCGCATCGGCACCACCCGCACTGATACGTACGGTATGAATATCTGCCGGACTGCGTCCGATCTTTACGTGACTGGTGACAGCGCCACCTTTTTGCGCCAGACCGGTTTGGTCCATGGTTGTACAACCCTTGTCTTCAAGGTGGGCAGCCATCGCCATAATCGCGCCGATTGTTACAATGCCTGTGCCGCCAATACCTGTCACCAAGATTGAATAATCGCGGTCTTCAGGTTTGGGAATAGTCGGCATCGGCAGATGATAAAACGGATCATCCTGTTTAGATGTTTTAACGGCCTCAGGCTTGCGCAGGCCGCCGCCATAGACGGTGACAAAGCTGGGGCAAAAGCCTTTCAGGCACGAATAATCCTTGTTACAGGAAGATTGATCAATTTGGCGTTTGCGCCCGAATTCTGTTTCAACGGGGGCAACTGACAGGCAGTTTGATTTAACACCGCAATCACCGCAACCTTCACAGACGCGTTCATTGATGATGACGCGTTTTGCCGGGTCATGCATTAAACCACGTTTTCTGCGGCGGCGTTTTTCGGCAGCACAGGTCTGATCATAAATAAGGACCGTACAACCCTTTATTTCGCGCAGGTTCTTTTGAATGCCGTCAAGATCATCGCGATGTTCAATCTTTGTGCCAGATGGGAAGCCTGCATTTGATCCGTATTTTTCAGGTTCGTCCGATACGATAAAAATGGTTTTAACGCCTTCCGCTGCAACCTGTCTTGCAATATCAACAGGGGATAGCGGACCGTCAACAGGCTGTCCGCCTGTCATGGCAACGGCATCGTTATATAAAATTTTATATGTGATATTCACATTTGCCGCTACAGACGCCCGAATAGCCAGAAGGCCCGAATGATAATATGTCCCGTCGCCAAGGTTTACGAAGACATGTTCTTCGTCGGTATAAGGGGCCTGACCGATCCACGGTACGCCTTCGCCGCCCATGTGGCTGAACATCTCTGTTTCGCGATCCATCCACATCGCCATATAGTGACAGCCAATGCCTGCCAAAGCGCGTGACCCTTCCGGAACACGTGTCGATGTGTTATGCGGACAGCCCGAGCAATACCACGGTACACGCTGCACGGCTGACAGTTCATTACGCTGATCAAAATGACGTTTTAGAACATTTACACGCTCACGATATTCGCTGACATCTTTTTGGGCAAAATTTTCAAGACGCTTTAGAATCGCATCGCCAATTTCCGTCGGGGATAGTTCATAGGTTTGCGGCAGGATGATTTGACCGTTATAGCCGAATTTACCGACAATCCGCGGGCGTTTATCTGCGGGCACGCCATAAAGCTCGTCTTTCAGTTGGTTTTCGATGAAGCTGCGTTTTTCCTCGATCACCAGAATTTCTTCGTACCCTTCAAGAAATTCGCGCGCGCCAACTTCATCAATGGGCCATACAAGGGAGAGTTTGCGTATTCCAATACCGAGTTTCTCAGCCGTTTCCTGATCCATACCCATTTCAGCCAGGGCCTGACGCGTATCCTGATAGGCTTTACCGGTTGTGATAATGCCAAGGCGTTTCTTTTTCGGCATAAATATATTCTTATCGATTCCATTTGCGCGTGCATAGGCTTTGGCTGCGGGCAGTTTAAAATCAACCAGACGCTGTTCCTGTTCGGTCGGTGGGTCGTACCAGCGAATTGAAAGACCGTCTTGTGGCATCTCAAAGTCTTCCGGAGTTTTAAATTCAAGCCCCATAGGGTCGGTTGTAACCGATGCAGAAGAATCAGCAAAGTCACTGACAACTTTAAAGGCGCTCCAACATCCTGAATAGCGCGACATGGCAATACCATGCAGCCCCAGTTCCAGAGCATCCTGAATGCCTGCGGGGTGCAGAACAGGGATCATTGCATGCACAAAAGCCTGTTCGGACTGGTGTGGAAATGTCGATGATTTGCAGGCGTGATCGTCACCGGCCAAAGCCAGAACGCCGCCGTGTTTTGACGTGCCTGCCGCATTGGCATGTTTTAAAACATCCATAGAGCGATCAACGCCAGGACCCTTACCATACCAGATACCGACAACGCCATCGAAGCGGGCCTTTTTATTTAAAGCAACCTGCTGGGTTCCCCAGACAGATGTTGCAGCCAGATCCTCGTTAATGCCGGGGTGAAATGTAATGTTATTGTCAGGCAGGAATTTTTTGGCGCGCCCGAATTCGATATCCACGCCGCCCAGAGGCGATCCGCGATAGCCGGATACAAAGGTTGCCGTATTCAAATCAGCGCGTTTATCAATTTGATGCTGCATCATCGGAATACGCACCAATGCCTGCAGACCGTTCAGATATATGCGGCCCGAACGTTCAGTGTATTTATCGTCTAATGTAACAGCGCTTCTTACCATGGGGACTAATATAGATTTCTTTTGCCGTTGAAGCAATAAAATTACAGAACCTTAACTTTTTTATGATAATTTGTTAGATGAACTAAAAAACGCTTTGACAGTGCGGTTTTCCGTGCTATTTCAGTAAGGCGTTACACCAATATGGTTATTGAATAAATAATCGAACCATAAATTTAAACGTAGAAAGAGGTGATTTCATGGTTCAGGTCACAGTACGCGACAATAATGTGGATCAAGCATTGCGAGTTCTTAAGAAGAAAATGCAGCGCGAAGGTCTATTTCGCGAGATGAAGACGCGTCGTCATTACGAAAAGCCGTCTGAAAAGAAAGCTCGTGAAAAATCTGAAGCGACACGCCGCTATCGCAAGTTAGAGCGTAAACGCAAAGAGAGAGACGGCGTATAATATACCCCGTCATAAAGATTAATAAGGCGCCTTCGGGCGCTTTATTTTTTTTGCTTTTGATCCCTGATTGACTTTTTATGAATAATTTGCGACATTTCAGCATGTCAAAAATAAAGAAGATCAGTTTGGTTTTTGCAGGGGTTGCAAGCTTTTCGCTTGCTGGATGCTTAACGGATGTTGAGCAGTTTAACCTCGGTCTAAATGATTATACCCCCAGCGCAGAATGTAGCGCGACAATCGTATCTGAATTCTCTGCCGTATCTTCATTTGCGATCGGGGATGGGCACGATGTCATTATTGTACCCGGTTTCGGCACGAATAATGCCTATATGGCAGAATTGCGCGACAGACTTCAGACTCGTGGCTATACAGCGCATAGCTGGGCAGGTGGCTTAAATACGGGCGCGAATATTGACGATGCCAGACGATTTGAACAACAGCTTTTGGACCTATATCAGACAAACGGCGGGCAGAAAATATCGTTGGTCGGCTATAGTTTGGGCGGCACCTATGCCAAGGAACTTGCGCGGGCGCACCCTGATAAAGTGCGCAATGTGATCACCTTGTCTTCCCCATCGAATTTAAATGACCCGGTTGTCAGCCAAATTTCAGCTTTTTACAATGGCGCTTCAGCGACAAATGATGATATTGAAGTCCCGACCAGCAGCTTTTTGTCAGGGCATGATTACATTGTGAATTGGCGTGACGCCTTGAACCGCGATCGCACATATTCGGAGAATATAGTTGTTAATTTCGGTCATATGCCGATACCTTTTGCGACGGTCTCCACCAATATTATTGCGGAACGTCTGGCGCAAACGCCCGAAAACTGGCAGTCACTAGAGGCTTTATATTGTTCTGTTAAGCCTGCAAGGTTTGAATAATTCAAAAACCAACCACATCCATTATTTGACATAATTTTAAAATTCTGCTATCATCTTAAGGTGGTTATAAAAGGGTGGGGATCATGGAAACAACAATCAATAAACACTTTAAAAAAAATAAAGCCTATTCTTTAAAGGAAGAACAGCGTGATAAATTATGGGGTATCGGTACGGCTATTCCGTTGGTGGGGTTATTGATCACCGGACCAACATTTGTGGTGACATACGTGGCCGTTGTTACGGTGTTGGCAGGTCTCTCCGCAGCTTCATACGGCGGTGCGATCAATTATAGATTGCGTGATCGTTTTTCAAAGGCAACTACCGATATGAGTAAAAGGGAGAAAACCATAGAGGTTTTAAAATCTCTCTCTCCGATTGCACTTAAATAAAAATTATACGGGCATATGTCCGCTGAGCATAAGATAGCCCGGAACCCAGGCGGTTGTGATCGCAACAAAAATCGTAAATTTTGCAATTGCGTTTGTCCATTCAACTTTTTTCATTGCGCCGAGTGCAAAGAATAGCCCCCATAAAACAACCCACATCGCCCAGCAATATACCAGCCAGTTGTCAGCAAAGCTTTCAGCCGTTTGATATGTATCCCACGTTATAAATATTGCTGTAATTGAAACGAAAAGGCTGAACCAGCCTAGGCCTCTGCCATCCATTTGGAAAAGATTGTTGTATGCGACCCACAAGTATGTGAAAGAAAACAAAAGTCCATATGCGGATGCTTGTATCAGCAATGGTTCACCCGTTGATAGGTTGAATACGCACACGATGAATGAAATGATACCCGTAAAGACATTCATGATCGCAGCTTCTTTTGCGGTGATGTGACCCAGCAGTGAAATACCATTAATAAACAGTACGGCGCCTACGTATAATAAAACTAGTCCAAGCATGATTTTCCTCTTAAAGACTTATCACAAACAATCCGACAATACAGCCAAGACCTATAGCCCATAAAATCGAACGCAACGTCGCTTTATCGGTGATATAGGCCAAAATATATGCAATGCGGCTACAAACAAAAGAAAAGGCCAGAATATCTGCCAGTGCACGGTCAGCCCCTGTTACATAGGCGATAAGGACAGCAGCGGCGAATACAGGAAAGATTTCAAAACTGTTCTGGTGGGCCCAATAGGCGCGTTGTTTTGCCCCTTTTTGCTTTTCAAGAAACTTGCGCGGGGAATGGTTATCGAATTTTTTATCATATTTGGCGTAACCAATTGCTGCGTATGGCAGGAGGGCTGCAACCAATATCATCCAGAATGCGAGTGTCATTTCATGTCTCCCTATCGTTTCGGCGGCTTACCCAGTTTAGGCGCGCTTGGCTTTTTTGCCGGCGGGTCAATCGGACGCGTAACATCTTCCAACCATTTGACGGCTTTCGGTTCAACTTTTTCCAAGTGCGGTTTCAGATCTTGGTAAACCTTGGCGTGGTAGTTATCCAGCCACTCTTTTTCATCTTGCGTCAAAAGGGCGGGATCAATGCAGTTGCGGTCAATCGGCGCCATCGTTAAGTCTTGAAAACCATAGAGCGGTTTGCCGTCACTGTCCTTTTTACCGGTATCAACCACCAGCACCAGGTTTTCAATGCGAATACCGTATTCACCATTTTTGTAATAACCGGGCTCGTTCGATAGGATCATGCCAGGTTTTAGTGCGACTTCAGACCGGCTGTGAATGCCGCAAGGCCCTTCGTGTACACAAAGGTACGATCCAACACCGTGGCCAGTACCATGGGCGTAATCGAGCCCGACTTCTTTTAATGCGGCGCGGGCCTTTTCATCCAGCGGTTTGCCAGTGGTGCCCTTTGGAAAAACACTCATCGCGACCTGAATATGGCCCTTTAAGACGCGTGTGAAGTTTTCAATCATCTCGGGGGATGGAGTATCGACAGCAACGGTACGCGTCACATCTGTTGTGCCGTCCAGATATTGCCCGCCTGAATCACACAGATAAAGAGGGCCTGAAATAAGTGGCTTGTCGCTTTCAGGCGTTGAACGATAATGGATGATCGCGCCTGCGGGGCCTGCGCCAGAAATCGTATCGAAACTGAGGTCTTTAAACAGCTCGTTTTCCTCGCGCAGTTTTTGCAATTCGTCAGATGCACTGATTTCGGAATTATTGGCTGCATATGATTGTTGTGACAGACGGTAAAGATATCGCGTCAGGGCAACGCCATCACGGGTATGTGCGTTGATCGTGCCCTGCTGTTCGACTTTGTTCTTAACGGCTTTTGCCATTTGGATCGGGCTGCGTTCTTCGTGCAACGTCAAATGATCGTGCGTCAGAATCGATTTGACGGCATAGGGGCTGGTTGCGGGGTCAACCCAGACCTTGTTCACATCGCCGCGCAGATCGTGCAGAGCCTTTTCAAAATCATCAAAATTGCGGATCGCAACGTTATCACCCAAATGTGCTTTTAATTCATCCGTGACCTTTGCCGGATCAACGAACAGATCAACTTCACCTGTATTATAAAGAATGCCATAGCACAGGGGCAGGGGGTTAAAGGCCACATCAGCGCCGCGAACATTCAAAAGCCATGCAATTTCTTCGGGGAAGGTCATAACAAGGGCGCAGCATTTATCTTTTTTCAGCTTGGCAGACATGCGCTTGATTTTATCTTGGTGGTCTTCACCTGCATATTTCATATCATGCACCGCAATTTTTTCCTGCGGTTTTGCGGGGCGTTTTTCCCAAACGGCGTCGACCAGATTGCCATTTATAGCTACTAGTTCGCCGCCTTTGGCGGCAACGGCCTGATGCAAACGATCATAGCCAGCCGGTGTAATCGTCCAAGGGTCAAAGCCGACGCGTGCGCCGTCATCCAGTTTTGTTTCAATCCATTCGGCGGGCTGTAAAGTCGGGCTTGGGTCTTGATCAGGCGAAATGCTGTAAATTTCAAAAGAATCCTTCGGGACTTCGTCATGCGCCTGCAATGTATAGCGGCCATCAGTGAAGAAAGCAGCAATAGTTTTAGCGATAATGCCTGTTCCGGCTGAACCCGAGAAATTGGTCATCTGCAAAAGACGATTATTGCATGGCGGCACATATTCATTCTGGAATTCGTCGGCCCGCGGCACGTAATAGGCATCCAGTTTATGTTCAGCCATTTTTTTGCGCAGATTTTCAATGCGTGATTTTATTTGCAGTTTGCTCATCGTCTTTCCTTTAATTAAGCATATGACCTATGATATTAATATTCATCGCAATTGAAAAGGTTTAATGACGGATGTCAGTTCCTGAAATTTTTGACAGAAAATCCCTGCGTCTAAAGCGTAGGCGGGCAGCAAAAGGATTCCGCGACCATGATTTCCTGATTGCGGAGACGGCAAAGCGCCTGCTGGATCGCTTGAAGGACATTAACCGCAGTTTTCAATCCATTCTGGTAATCGGGGCGCACTGCGGCCTGATGAAATCGGCGCTGTCTGACATGGGCTTTGATAATGTAATAACTATGGATCTAGCCGCCGAAATGCGGCCAGATGTCATCGCAGATGAAGAATTCCTTCCCTTTGCCAAGGATAGTTTTGATTGTGTCATCAGCCATATGATGTTGCCGTTTGTAAACGACGTACCGGGCGTGATGGCACAAATACAATATTGCCTGAAACCCGACGGTCTGTTTTTAGCAACGACGCTGGGTGTTGAAACGCTGCAAAACCTATCCGAAGTGATGATGCGAGCCGAGCTGGAACTATATAATGGGGCATCCAGCCGTATTGGCCCTTTTGTCGATATCGTTGATGCAGCGGCGCTGATGCAGCGCACAGGGTTCGCTTTGCCAGTCATTGATCAGGATATTATCAATGTATCCTATACATCTTTAAATAAATTGATGCATGATTTGCGTGGCATGGGATGGTCATCACCGCATAAACAAAAACCGCCAACTGTCGGGCGCGTGTATTTTGAGGCTGTGGAAAAACTTATTAAAAGCAAAGATATAGATGTTGTTTTTGATGTTTTGTATTTAACGGGCTGGGCGCCTGATGCCAGTCAGCAAAAACCGCTTCGTCCCGGTCAGTCGGAACATCGTTTGGCAGATGCCCTTGAAACAAAAGAGCATAAATTATAGGCTTTAAATATGCTTGATATTCATCTTATACCTGTTCTGCAAGACAACTATGTATATGTTCTAGTTGATCAGAACACAGGCGTCAGCGCTGTCGTTGACCCCGGCGAGGCAAAACCTGTTATTGATTTTCTGGAGGCCCATAATTTAAAGCCATCTTTCATTTTGAACACACATCATCATTGGGATCATACAAACGGTAATCATGCTTTGGTGGAAAAATACGGTTGCCAGATTGTTGCCCCTGCCGGTGAAGACCGCATTGACGGGGCGGGGCAAAAAGTCGCGGAAGGGTATCGTATTGAAATCGGCGATAGTATCGCAACAGTTATAGAAACGCCGGCGCACACCAAAACACATATTTGTTTTTATTTTGAAGGGGATAAGGCGCTTTTCTGTGGCGACACATTATTTTCTATTGGTTGTGGTCGCCTGTTTGAAGGTAGCGCCGATGATATGTTTCAGGCCATGCAAAAATTGAAAGCTTTACCAGACGACACAAGGGTATATTGCGGTCATGAATATACCGAGGCCAATATACAGTTTGCAAAAACTGTTCTTGAAAATAATGATGTTCTGAAAAGTTATGAGCAAGAGGTCAAAGAACTGCGTGCAAAAAGCCTGCCGAGCATTCCGTCAAAACTTGAAATTGAGAAGAAGGCCAATCCATTTATGGTGGCAAAAACAGCGAATGAACTTGGGCATTATCGTCAGCTAAAAGATAATTTCTAGCGTTTCAAGGGCTTTCTTTTCGGCTGTGCCTTGTTAATCGTTCTGCTGATCCTGTCGTGGATGCGTTCTTCTGTTTCTTGCTGGCTCAGCAATGGCATACCTTTGCCCAACCCAAATTTTTCCAGATCAATTTGCTGTTTATTATAGATCGCACGTGCAAGTTTTCGGGTATTACCAGGAAAATACATGGTGTAATGGAAAGCCAGTTCCTTCATGTCCTTGTCACCCTTTTCAATGAAACGGAATAAATCACGTTTGACCATGAAGCGAATAACTTCGGGGTTGCGTTCCACAATCGCAGCTTTCAGCATATAAACAATCATCGGTGCGTCAGGCGTATGGTGATCTAGCATAGCACGCAGCATGTCAGGCGTGCCTTTGGCGGCTGCATAGCAATACGGATTGCGCAAAGGTTTCTGGCGACTGAAAGGCTCAAGCGGGTTTGCGCCATTCACCAACAGGGCACGCAAAGAGTTTATATGCCCTTTTTTAATGGCTTGAATAAGGGGGGATTTCATCGCAGCATCGTTGAAATCAACGCTATAGGATTTCATACGGTGAATTTCCTGCACGTCATCATTTTCTATAGCTTGGGTCAGAAAAAGGCTTGCCGCAACCATGTTGGTATTTTGTATGGCATTTCCGTTTGCAGAAACGGAAAAGCTGATATAGGCGGGGTGCTTTGAAGATTTCATAACCCTTTATACGAAGTCGAATCCAAAGTCGTCAATGTGAAAAAGACATAAAATAATTTACATCCAGGTCATTTTTGCTGAGCGAGAAGCTGCGGGTAATCGGATTGTAAACCAGACCTGTTACATCTGAAGGGGTAAGGCTGTGGTTCTCCAGATAAAGGGCGATTTCAGATGGTTTTAGAAATTTTTTCCAGTTATGCGTTCCCTTTGGAACCCAGCGCAGCAGATATTCTGCTGCTAAAATACCAAGCAAAAAGGACTTGGGGTTACGATTAAGCGTAGAGACAATAAGAATACCATCTTTTTTTAACAATTTGGCGCAGCTTTCAAAGAATAGGGGCAGGTTGTCAACATGTTCGACAATCTCGAGGGCTAAAACCACATCATATTTCTTATCCTTTTCGGCAAGCTCTTCGGATGTGATATTCTTATAGTCAATCTTCAGATCGCGTTGGATGGCGTGCTCTTTGGCGACTTTAATATTATCGCCTGCCGCATCAATGCCGGTAACTTTGGCGCCAAGGCGTGCAAGGGGCTCACATACAATTCCGCCGCCGCATCCTATATCCAGTATCTCAAGCTTCTTAAGGGCGCTCGGATCATCAAGTTTTAGGCCGAAGTGCTCACAGATTTGCTGTTTCAGATATTGTACACGTGTCGGGTTCAGCATATGCAGCGGCTTCATGGGGCCGTTTTCATCCCACCAGTCGCTGGCCAAATCGTTAAAATTCTTAATTTCCGCGGCATTTTTGGTGCTGTTTTTCACGATTCTCTCCATTTTTCAGATAAAAATTAGCCTGATTTCCCTGTGTTTACAAGGGATTTCATAATGTTTACCAATTCGCAATATTTACTTAATCTTTTTTTCATATCCCTCGACTATTCTGTAAACAACAAAGGGGAATCGCGGATGATAGGGGGATGTCAAATGCGAGTTAACGAAGACTTTCAACAGTTTAAAATTGATATGGTTATGGACTATGTCAATGATCGCATTAAGGCTCTGGCCGTTCAAATCCGTGAAAATTCAATCAGCACAGATTTTGCCAACGTATCTATCCACGCAACAGCGGGATCGGACGGCGGCTTTAGTATTCTGGGCAGCATGCTGTTCGATACGTTCTTGTTTGACAGTATTGCGGGGGCCGCTGATGCGGGTCTTGAAAGCGCAAACCTGATTGACGGCCCGATGTTTGCAACCGACTTTAATAATGTTGCTGTTGTTGCAATGGATGTTTACAGCATGATTGATGACGAAGGATCGCATGTGCATTCAATTCGATACAAAGGTTGTAATGCTTATTATCCGAAAGGACGCAAGAAATCAGGTTTAGCAATCGACCCCAAACTGGTTTCAAATTTTAACCGCGCATCAAACCAAAATTACGGTTTTTCAGGCGGCAGCGAAGTTGAGCTGGCGGCTTTGATCGAATTAATGCGTAACCTTGAAACACTCGTTTCTTACAAAGTACGTGAAATCACTGTCCAAAATGGTGACAGTGTTGCCACAAGCGTTAAAAACCTGGCAAAAAATGCAAAGAAAAACGGTGGCATGGATCTAATGTCCGGTGGCCTGCGTACAGTGATCTAAGCACTTGATAATATAACATATTGCATTCGTTAAAACTCCGTGCCATTCTTAATGGATAACAGAGTTGAGCACACCTCATGTTTAAATTTCAAACTGCATTGGTGCGTGAAAAGATCGTTATAGATCTTACCGGCAACGCGCCAAACCGTAAAAAAACAGATAATCCCGTTATCCGCAGTAACAGGCTTGATCTGGATATGTTGCGTGATGACGGCTCGCGCGCGCGATGTGTGGTGCGTGCCCAGAATATGCATACGACTTTACGTTTTGCCGCTCGCATCTTTTTAAACTTTCATAAACTGGGTAATTTCAAACCGTCAAATAATGGCGATAATATTGATTGGAATGCGGTTTGGGATCAATGCCTGTCCGGCTATGAAAAAGAATATAATGGTGAAAATATCTGGGGCTCCGTCTACGTCAAAGGAAAGCCTGTCTTTAACCTGAACGATCAAAAGTTTATGGATGTTGTCGAACAATGCGCGTTGGTATCGAAAGACCAATATGATGATACCAAAGATGTAGTAGAAACTTTGATGAATAAACTGGGACAAAAGGTTCAGGTTACACAGACGACTAATGTATCTGCTACGCTGGACGATACGATCGCGGGCGAGGGGTCGCGCTGTTCGATGATGCACCGATCGCCGGATAAAAATATGATTTTTACTTTTATGCTGAATAAGGGCCGTGAGCGTGTAGACCGTATTTTTCACGGCATGATTATTCAGGCCAATTACCTCGAGGTTTTTAACTTGAATTTTCTGATTCAGTCTTTGCGTAACGGCATCAAGCACGGTACATATAAGAAAAACAGCCGTCAGGCGCGGCAACTACATAGCGCACTGAACCGCAAGGAATTTATCAAGCGGGAAATCCAGTCGATTGAAAGCGCCTATGAGGTCAGCTATCGCCCCGAAAAGCCATCTTTATTCTAAGGAGTTACAATGATTGATTATATGACAGCCCCCTTCGCTGACATCTTGCGCGAAGTCGCCGACGATGGCCGCGCAGATGCGGAGGAAATCAAGGCGATACAGGCACGCCTGCTGGATGATGGCGAAATCACACAGGACGAGGCCGAATTTCTGTTCAAGCTGAACGATTACGTAGGCGAAAGCGATGCCAATGACACCGATTATGCCGAGTTTTTTACCGAGGCGATCGTATCGTTCTTGCTTAACGACCCATTATCACCGGGACGTCTGGATGATGATGAATGGTTCTGGTTAAAGGCTATGATTGCGGAAGACATGGATTTGAACGATCTGGAAGCACAGCTTTTGGTTGAAATTGCAGACCGTGCAACATCCTTGCCGCCGGATTTTGATGATTTTGCACATAATTTTGAAGAATTCGAATACGAAGACGAATTGGCGCAAAATACCTTTTTATATGCCCGTATTCAGGCGGTTATTCAAAATAAGCTACGCGAAGAATAATTTGACATAATTTTGTGTTTTTGGTATTATGTGTGGAATCTTTATAAAGTGATTTTGCACATGACAGATCGTATAGCGTTCAATACTTCAGCCAAAAAGCCCCAGGGTCATCACCAGCCAAAAGGGGTCATTGTTGCGTGGAACGATCTTGCGGATTTGGTCTTTTTGCAATGGCACGACATTAGCCCGGTAAATTATAATAATAAAGAATATGAAGACATGCCTCCAATTGCGGCAAAAACGTATGATGCATTCAAAATTAGAAAATTCTCTGAACAATATGCTACGGCGCTGAATCAAGGGTTTGTCATGTTTTCTGACCGTGTCCGAGAAATGATTAAACAAGGGCAGATGGGGCTATTTTGTCGTGATGGTATAAATGCTGGTTACGATGACATGCCAAAGTTGCTATATTCGACAAGTAATCACCCGCATTTATTGTCAGTTGCAGAGTTAAGAGAGCAGCTTGAAGTTCTTAAGTTTCTGGATCGCAAAGATCAAAAACATACAAAGGCTTTTTCAAAGATTGCCGATTTTCTAGATCGCGCCGAGCGTGAACTTGTGGATTATGCGGATGTCGGCATTACTGCTGTCAACAGCCCGATCAACAAGGCGCGCTTGAAAAACAGTGTTTATCAGAAAATGGCAGAACATAAACGCAAACAGCAGCAATCTGCGGAGGCTTCGCGCGAAGCCTTGCTTAATATACTAGGTTTCAGGCAGGCGCCTGAACGAACCCGCTGATCCTTAAAATATATCTTTTATTCTGATCGTATCTTCACGCTCGGGGCTGGTCGAAACAACGGCAATCGGGCATTCCACCAAATCAGATAATCGTTTCAGATAGGCCTGCGCTTTTGCGGGCAGATCATCCCATGTGCGGCAGCCCTCGGTTTTACTGTTCCAACCGTCGATTGTTTCATAGATCGGTTCCAATTTCGACTGAAGCGCCGCGTTTGCAGGCAGATAGTCAAATGTTTGACCTTCAATTTTATATCCGGTGCAGATTTTCAGTTTTGCAAATGTATCCAGAACATCCAGTTTTGTGATTACAAGATCAGTGATGCCGCCTGTTTGAACAGCTTGACGGACTTGCGCCGCATCAAACCAGCCGCAGCGGCGCTTGCGACCTGTTGTCGTGCCGAATTCGTGGCCGCGACGCCCCAGTGTTTCACCTTCTTCGTCAAATAATTCTGTTGGAAAGGGGCCTTCGCCAACGCGTGTTGTATAGGCCTTGGTGATCCCAAGCGTCATGCCCAGATGTTGCGCGCCAAGGCCCGAACCCGTCGCCGCCTGCGCCGCAACGATGTTTGAAGAGGTTACATAGGGGAAGGTACCATGATCAATATCCAGCATGATGCCTTGTGCGCCTTCGAACAAAATGCGTTTTTTATCTTTTGCGGCCTGATTCAGCAATCGCCACGCACAGCCGATAAAAGGCGTAATCTTCGGTGCTATTTCTGTTATTTTTGCAATCAGGTCATCACGATCAACGGCATCTGCGTCCAATCCCTTACGCAGGGCGTTGTGATAAAACAGTAGCTTATCAATTTTGGCAGGTAGATTGTCCAGATCTTGCAGATCGCAAACGCGCAGACCACGACGGCCGATTTTATCGCCATATGCGGGCCCGATTCCGCGGCATGTTGTTCCGATTTTATCCTTGCCGCGCGCGGCTTCGAATGCCTGGTCCAACTCAGGGTGAACCGGCAGGATCAATGTTGCATTTTCGGCGATCAAAAGATTATCCGGCGTGACAGAGATGCCTTGGCCTTCAAGCGTTTTGATTTCATTTAACAACGCCCAAGGATCAACAACAACGCCGTTTCCGATGATAGACTGTTTGCCCGGGCGGACGATTCCCGATGGCAAAAGGTGGAGTTTGTAAGTCGTATCACCAACAACCAGAGTATGCCCTGCATTGTGTCCCCCTTGAAAACGGACGATGACATCGGCCTCGGCAGACAGGAAGTCAACGATTTTACCTTTACCCTCGTCGCCCCACTGCGACCCGACGACTGTGACTGACGACATATTTATGCTCCTGATAGCTGGTTAAAAATATTCCTAGCACGGGCAATATGATTCTGTAAGTATTTCTTGCGCTTGGGCCTGCAACAGTTTATTTTCACACTATAATTTAAGAGGTATCTATGGCACTTATCGTTGCAAAATTCGGGGGAACTTCGGTTGCGGATATTCCGGCAATTGAAAATGTCGCCGATAAGGTCGTGAGAGAAGCCGAAAACGGCAATAAAATGGCGGTCGTCGTTTCGGCAATGGCGGGCGTGACCAACCAGCTTATCCAATATTGCGATCAGGTCACAACCATTCACGATGCACGCGAATATGATTCAATTGTTTCAACGGGGGAGCAGGTCACATCGGGTCTGCTGGCCTTGGCCCTGCAAAAACGTGGTTTAAAGGCGCGATCATGGCAGGGCTGGCAAATTCCCCTTCGTACCGATCTGGCACATGCCAAGGCGCGTATCGAGGCGATTGATATAGCAGGCCTGAAACAAAACTTGCTGGATGGTGAAATTGCGGTTGTTGCTGGTTTTCAAGGCATTAACGATCAGGGGCGCATTACAACGCTGGGCCGTGGTGGGTCTGATACGACAGCCGTTGCGCTGGCCGCCGCTTTAGGTGCAGAGCGCTGCGACATATATACCGATGTCGATGGTGTTTATACGACGGATCCACGCATCGCGCCAAAGGCTAGGAAACTGCCCAAGGTATCATATGAAGAAATGCTGGAAATGGCATCTTTGGGCGCAAAGGTATTACAAACACGATCTGTCGAAATGGCAATGAAAGAGCGCGTGCCTTTACAGGTCCTATCAAGTTTCAACCCGGAATTGGGCAGCGAGCTGCCTGGAACATTATTAGTAGATGAGAGTGAAGTCATGGAAAAACATGTCGTAAACGGAATTACATACAGCCGCGATGATGCGAAAATTACACTGCGTAACGTGCCGGATATCCCGGGTATTGCGGCCAAAGTCTTTGGGCCCTTAACTGCAAGCCATATTAACGTTGATATGATCGTGCAAAATATCTCGCCCGATAACCGTTCAACCGACATGACATTTACAGTGCCGCGTGTTGATCTGGCCAAGGCGCTTGATGCCCTTAACAAAATGCGGGAAGAGGTTGATGAAAAGGTTGAAATTATCTTCAGCCCCGACATCGTCAAAGTTTCGGTTGTCGGAATTGGTATGAAAAGCCATGCGGGTGTTGCACAAACGATGTTCCAAACCCTTGCTGACAAAGGAATCAACATTCAGTTGATTTCAACATCTGAAATTAAAATCAGTGTTTTGATCCACAAAGACTATCTGGAACTGGCCATTCGTGCCCTGCATACAGCATATGGGCTGGATAAGGAAGAAGACGCCATATCATGACCCAAACGCCTGCCGAACATAATGAAAATGTAAGTCAAGCCGGGGGTTCAAATGAAACGCTTTTGGCTGATTTGCGTGATATTATGGCGTCAGATCTGCATGCGGAAGACAAGCTGAATGATATCGTAAAATTGACGGCCAACCATCTTGATGTCGATGTCTGTTCGATATATCTGATGCGTTCGGGTGATGTTTTAGAACTATTTGCGACGGTTGGCTTGAAGCAGACAGCCGTGCATAAAACAAAGCTTAAGATGGGCGAGGGACTGGTTGGAAATGTGGCCCTGCACGCCAGCCCGGTCAATGTTGAAAATGTCGATCATAATCCGAATTTCGTATCGCATCCTGAAACGGGCGAGGGCGCATTTAAAAGTCTTTGCGCTGTTCCGATATTGCGTGAACAAAAAGCACGCGGCGTTCTGGTTATCCAGTCGAAACAGGAAGTGATTTATCCGCAAAAAACAATCGAATTGCTTCAGACTGTTGCTATGGTCTTGGCTGAATTTGCGGCATCCGGTGATCTGATCAGCCGGAACGAGCTGACGCTGTTATCCAAACCTTTTAAAAAACCGACGCAATTAAACGGACAAACGTTTAGTGGCGGCCTTGTCATGGAACAGGCCGTTGTTCACCGCGCCCAGGCATCGGTTAAAAAACTGATTGCTGATGACAAGGATAAAGAAAAAAAGCGTCTTAAAAGCGCGATTGCTGGTGTTGATGCCGCAATTGAAAATCTGATCACATCGGTTGATTTAAAACGCCATCCTGAAATGGTTGAAATCATGGAAAGCTATCAGATGTTTTCAAAAGACAAAAGCTGGCGCACCAAGATCGAGGATATGATCGATCAGGGGTTAACAGCGGATGCTGCCATTCAGCGCGCGCAAAATGAAATTCGTCATCGTTTTGAAAATATCGATACACCTGTGTTGCAGGAAAAGGTGCAGGATTTTGATGATATCTCAAATCGCTTGATTTCGACCTTAAATGAAAATGATAACAAAGACGAAAAGCATCCGGACCGCTTTATTCTGGTTGCAAAATCTTTAAGCCCTGCGGCTTTGTTTGACTATGGCATAAATAAAATTAAGGGTATCGTCTTAACGGGCGGCAGCCCATCGGGGCATATTTCGATTATTGCAAAATCACTTGGCATTCCAGTGATGGGCCAATGCCGTGATGCGTCAAGATATGTGCGCACAGGTGACCAATTGATATTGGATACGGATAATCACGTTGTCTATATCAACCCGTCTGATTATGTGTCCGACCTATATGGCGCGCGTCTGGAAAAACAGCTCAAACGTCAAAAACATTATCGTAAGTTCCGCGATCAACCATCGGTCACTAAAGATGGCGCACATATTTCTCTGCAAATGAATGCGGGTTTGTCGGCTGAAATTCCCCTACTGCACGAGGCTGGCGGCGAGGGCATAGGGCTGTTCCGCACAGAAATCTCGTTCATGGGGCGCAGCCGTTATCCGCGCGTTATCGAACAGGCGGCTTTTTATAAAAACATCATGGATCAGACAGATGGCAAGCCGGTCACATTCCGAACGGTTGATATTGGCGGTGATAAACCCTTGCCCTATTTCAAAAGCCCGGATGAAGAAAACCCGGCCCTTGGCTGGCGGGCCATGCGTATTATCATGGATCGCCCTGCTGTATTACGCACGCAGACACGTGCCTTGATTATGGGGGCAGAGGGACGGCCGCTGCGCATGATGCTGCCGTTTGTATCAGATGTAAGCGAATTGGATCAGGCAAAAAAACTGATCGACATGGAATTTAAACGCGCAAAACAGCGTGATATTCCACTGCCGGAAAAATTTGAACTGGGCATTATGATCGAAGTCCCTTCATTGTTGTGGCAATTAGACGAGGTCTTTAGACGCGTAAATTTTGCCGCTGTTGGAACCAATGATTTAAAGCAGTATATTTTTGCCGCAGACACACGCAGTGGCGCTATGCAGGGTCGTTACGATTCTTTGTCATTATCGATGCTGCGCGCACTGAAACAAATTTCAGCCAAGGCAAGGGCGCACGATATTGATGTGTCCGTATGCGGTGAAATGGCATCGAAACCGTTGGAAGCTATGGTGCTAATAGCTCTTGGTTTCAAAACTTTATCAATGCCAGCACCAGCTTTGGGGCAGATCAAAGACACGGTAATATCGATGGATAAGGGTAAGGCCGAAAACTATATTGATTACCTGTTGAAGGGTGGGGGGTCATCCCTTCGTAAGAAATTGAACAGCTTTGCAATGGATCACAAGATAAAATTATAAAAATGCAAATGACAATCGGACAATATCTGCGGGCACACCGCGAACATATGGGATATCGCCTTGAAGATGTTTCAGCATCCATAAATATCCGCGCCGCACAGCTGCGGGCAATCGAAAACGGACAGATTGAAATGCTGCCCGGTATGACTTATGCGGTTGGTTTTGTTAAAACCTATGCATCGTTTTTAAATCTGGATGCGAATGCGGTTGCGCAAAAATTTCGCGAGGAACATGCCGATGGTATTCCCGTTAAAAATAAAAAGAAAATCAAAAAAACCATTACAGATGATCCCTATTCAGATAATCGCGTCCCGGGACTTCCTATTTTGGGTGTGGCGCTGTTATTCTTGCTGATGTGTTTTTCTGTCTGGTGGTTTTTAAAACCGGATATGGCAAAGCAGGTCGAAGCTTTAAATCAGGTTCCCCCGCCACCTGTTGTGGAAACGGCATCTGACAATATCGAGATACCGGTCTCTGAATTACCATCGACTGAACAAGAAGCGCCAGATACCGGACAATCGGACTTGGATGAGCTACCAGATGATGATGCCGATACTATCGAAGCCGTTGCGGCTGAAGAGCCGATAAAGCCGCTGGCTTTAAGTGAAAAAGAAGAATTGAAAGAGATTGTCGATCCGCCGCGTATTGTTATAAGCGCAATGGAAACTACGTGGGTCGAGATTATGGATGGCTCGCGGCGCAGCCTATACAGGCAATTACTGCAAAAGGGTGATAGTTTCGCGGTGCCTAATTCAGAATTCATATATCTTTCAACAGGAAATGCCGGTGCGCTGACATATGCGGTTGATGGAAAAAAGCTTTTGCCAATCGGGGCCACAGGCGATATCCTGCGGGAAATCAAACTGACACCTGAAATCTTGCTGGAAAAATCGCAATGACACAATTGCACACACAGGTCCGCCCTTGGCGCCATATCGAAAGACGCAAATCAAAACAGATTTTTGTTGGCGATGTTGCTGTTGGCGGTGATGCCCCAATTACAGTCCAGTCTATGACGAATACGCCGACAACAGATGTGAAGGCCACAATTAAACAGGTTCATGCCCTGGAAGAGGCGGGCGCAGATATTGTACGTATTTCTTGCCCTGACGAGGCATCCAGCGCGGCCTTGAAACAGATTATTCCAGAAGTGTCAGTACCTATTGTTGCTGATATTCATTTCCATTATAAGCGTGGCATCGAGGCTGCGGAAAACGGCGCCGCCTGTTTGCGTATTAATCCTGGCAATATTGGGTCCGATGATCGTGTTCGCGAAGTGATCAAGGCCGCCAAGGATAATAACTGTTCAATGCGTATAGGTGTTAATGCCGGATCGCTGGAACGTGATTTGCTGGAACAATATGGCGAGCCATGCCCCGAGGCCATGGTGGAATCGGCCCTTCGCCATATCCGTATTCTAGAAGACAATGACTTTTTTAATTTTAAGATTAGTTGCAAGGCTTCTGATGTTTTCTTGTCTGTTGCTGCCTATCAGCAATTGGCTGATGCCTGTGATTATCCGCTTCATGTCGGCATTACCGAGGCAGGGGGGCTGCGCAGCGGCACGATTAAATCGGCAATCGGTATGGGTAACCTGTTATGGGCCGGAATTGGCGATACGATCCGCGTGTCCCTGTCAGCTGACCCTGTTGAAGAAATCAAAGCCGGTTTTGATATATTGAAATCACTGGGGCTGCGTCATCGCGGCGTGAATGTGATTTCATGTCCATCCTGTGCGCGTCAGCAATTTGACGTGATTAAAACGGTTGAAGAGCTGGAAGAACGATTATCACACATTTCAACGCCAATGACTTTGTCTGTTATAGGGTGTGTTGTGAACGGGCCGGGTGAAGCATTGATGACCGATATAGGCTTTACAGGTGGTGGGCGTGGTACGCATCAGGTTTATCAGGCGGGTGTACAGGCCCATAGATTGAAGGATCAATCCATCGTTGATCATCTGGTTGAATTGGTTGAGGCCAAAGCCGCTGAGATCGAGCGTCTCAATATAACCGAGCAAAAATCAGCTTAAATTCGAATAGCTTTATTAAACACGCGGCCCGACGTTGTTGGATTTTGGAGCCGGGCTTGGGTTTTCTTCGGGCTTTAGCAAATTCAAAGCAATAACGGCAGGCAATCCTACAGCTGCAATACCCAGCAAAACGTTTGACGTCATTATAACGGTTGCTGTGGCTGCTGTTGCGGCCAAAAATCCACCTGCTGCGACTTTAAAGCTCATCGACAGATTGCCGGCTTGTTTCAATGTATTTTTAAAATTCTTCATTTTACTTCTCCACTTTAAGCATAGATAATATACGATTTTTACAATTATGTCAAATTAATTCAAATAGAAACTTTCTTTTTAACAGGTTTCACCATATATTCGGGAACAGAGAGGAAAACATGTCTTTTGATCACAAATTACAGCAGGTTTTAGACCGCCACCGTGAATTGGCAAGTCTAATGGCAGGAGGCAACCTGTCAGGCGAAGAGTTCGCCGAATTATCCATTGAGTATGCAGATCTGGACCCTGTGGCACAGGCCATTCAGGAGTTCAATGATGCAAAATCTGAAATGGATGATTTGCAGGAGATGCTGGCTGATCCTGAAATGAAAGAAATGGCTGAAGCTGATGTGCAGGTCTTAAAAGAAAAACTGCCATTACTGGAAAAAAAGATACAAATGTCTTTAATCCCCAAGGACAAAGCTGATTCAAAGAATGCGATTTTGGAAATTCGCGCCGGGACAGGCGGGGATGAGGCGGCCTTGTTCGCAGCGGACCTATACGCAATGTACCGTGGCTATGCCGCGGGGCAGGGGTGGAAGTTCGAACTGATGGATGCCTCCGAAAGCGATATTGGGGGATATAAAGAAGTTTTTGTAAACGTTAGCGGTAAAAATGTTTTTGCGCGCTTGAAGTTTGAATCCGGTGTGCATCGCGTACAGCGTGTCCCCGAAACGGAAAGCGGCGGACGCATCCATACATCAGCGGCAACCGTTGCTGTTTTGCCCGAGGCGGAAGATGTAGATATCGATGTGCGTGATGAGGATTTACGCATTGATGTATTCCGTGCGTCGGGCCCCGGGGGGCAGTCGGTTAATACAACTGATAGCGCCGTGCGTATTACGCATATCCCGACAGGTATCACCGTCAGCCAGCAAGATGAAAAGTCACAACATAAAAACAAAGCCAAAGCGATGGTGATTTTGCGCTCACGCCTTTACGAGGCCGAACGTCAGAAACTGGCCGATGAACGCGCCGCCAACCGAAAATCGCAAGTGGGGAGTGGCGACAGATCTGAACGTATCCGCACATATAATTTCCCGCAAGGGCGTGTGACGGATCATCGAATTAATCTGACTCTTCATAAGCTGGATAAGATTTTGACAGGTGAGTCGCTTGATGAAGTTATCGAGCCGCTCATTGCGGAAGATCAGGCTGACAAGCTTGCATCCCTGAGCTGGTAAGCTTTATTACGGACAGGCCGATCCGCCCGACATGATGGTGACATCTTTCCAAACGCAACTTCCTACTTTGATGCCGCCGGTGCTGCTTAAGCCTTCAATAGCACAGTTACCGTTCGCAATATCTGTTGCGTTTGTGACTTGATCACCGACACCCGTGTAATTACCGCGACAATATGGGATAAGTAAGTTACCGGATGGGAAGAAACGTTCTCTGGTGGCGCAGTCGACACCATCAGTCTCTGCGCTCGGGCTATAACCTGTGACTGTACCGCAAGCAGTGGTTTTAGGTGCAGAACATGTATCGTCTCCGCCGCCATTTTGACCCGTACATGTCCAGTCCCATGTTGTACCATTATCAACGACCGTCGGTGCGATACCTGTTGCGTTGCAAAGGTTGCTTGCGGGCATTGTGGATGTTGATGTTCCGTTCGCGCTGCCGCAATTGCCGGGCATTGGCGCAGAACCTGTTGTACAGTTGCGTACAAGAACAGAACAATTGGATGCGCAACTTAAATTATTTCCGCAATTTGCTTCGACCCGGTCAATACACTTACCTATCGGCGAGAAATCCCCTGCAATCATACTGCCGCAGTTGCCGCCGTAATTGTTGAATACTTCGTTTCCACCTGCTGAAGAAGTAACATAGTTAGCCCCCTGGCATAAGTTACCGGGCCCTGGGCTTGACATGTTGCCAGCCCAACCATCCCATGTCTTGATACCGGATGGCCATGGCATGCTTGGGCTCGTTACTTCGACTAACGGTCCCAGAACACAACCTGATGGGGCTGGTGGCGGAGGAACAGTGCCTTCACATAGTTTTATATCAATTGGGTAGCATCCGCCTTCAACTGTTAGGAAAGAAGGAGGGGAGTCCATAAAATTTTTAAAATCAGCGAAATCGGTGAAAGGACCGGAGGGCAGCATCAGGTCTTTGTCATCGCGGGCGGATCCGGCATTGCGTATCACATAGCGCAATTCGTAATCAGGGTCAGAGATTCGCTTGTATGAAAAGAAACCTTGTGACTTTGGCAGGACAGGTGGGATTTTAAACATATCATCCCCGGTATTTCCTGTTATCGCATTTGGTCCATTTGGAACGCGGGTAGGGCCGGAATAGTTTATAGAACAATAATCCTTTGCGCCTGGCGCGCCGGGGGTGCAGGTATCATCGTGAACCATTTTTTGGTTGTTAGGGGCGCCCAGGTCTTGCGGCCCGACATCCACACAGACCTCGCTGGGGGTGCCTTCATAATAGCAAACGCGTAAAGCAGACCAGCATTGATCAGCGGTTACGTTTTCCAGTGACCAGCCGCCATTTGGATAAGCACTGGAATAGCCTTTACACTCGTATTCAACCTGAACATTAGACGGCGAAAAGCCGGCGGCAGGACATGTTATATCAGGATCACTGCCATCACATGCGTCGATATCTGCCATAGTAGGGGCTGCGTTAAAAACGATTTTTGATCCGACGCGATGCAATTCATTTGTGCTGAATTGAACGCTGCTGGAATTCATCGTTGTTACAGTTTCACCTGCATGTGCCAACTTAACAGGGTTCTCTAAAAGCAGAAGGGCATTAAAGCATATAAATAACATCACTAATATTTTTGTATGTTTCATTTAAGCCCCGCCTGTTTTAAACGCACTATGCCGTATCTTCTTAGTCAAGGCTGAAACAATTGCCGACAAAGTCCACAGTTCCTGAATTACACTGGTAGTAATAATTCATAGAACCGTTGGTAGATGGACCAGGCGGGTCACATGATGCTGTGCCGTTGCCCCATGTTGCACCGTTCTGACGCCATGCACCTGAATGGTAACACATGCTGGACGATGGTTCGCGTGCAGAACAGCTTCGAGTGGCTCCACCAGGCTCACCAACACAATTCCAAGTCCATACGCTTGGGCTTCCGCTGACGCTCATATTCGTGATTGTCGAGCCAGAGAAACATGCTTCGGTGCCGGTAGGCTGGTCAGTAACATAGTCACCATTTTCGGAACCACAGATACCACTTTGTGGAGGTGGAGGACAGTTGCCGCCCACCATGCTGCGTTGACGTCCGTCATATCCTATAAAGTACGCTGATCCACATGCGCTACCTCCAGCGGTAATGCGTTGGGTGATACAGACCATATTACTAGTGTTGTTTGCGGCCGCTGTTCCGCAATTTGGTGGGAATGTCCCGCCGTTCATATATTTCAGCTGTTGGATCATCTGGTTTTCATTATAACAACCATCACCAACCCAACCGTCCCAATCGATCAGACGAATAGCCGCACCATAAGCACCAGGAGTTCCGTTTGTGCATCGACCGGCTGTACAAGCTGTACTGCCGCATGTCCATGCCCATGTTGAACTGTTTGGTGATGTAACTGCGCTGGCGCTTCCACTGTCACACAGCCCAATGTCAATCAACTGTGCCTGATTCGTGGTTGTCCAGTATTGGGCATCGCCACATGTACCTGGCGCAGGTTTGCTTGCCGTACAGGTTGAGGAATTCGCACCACCGTTCAGACCGTTACAGCGCCACTGCCAATTAGATGACGTATCCGATAGGTCTGCATAGCTACCTGCCGCACAGCCGTTAGATGTATTTGTTGCGGGCTGCGACGAATATGTACCGCCAAAGCTGGCACAAGAACCGGCAACAGGGGCAGCAGGTTTGCTTGCTGTACAGGTTGAGGAATTCGCACCACCGTTCAAACCGTTACAGCGCCACTGCCAATTAGATGACGTATCCGATAGGTCTGCATAGCTACCTGCCGCACAGCCGTTAGATGTATTTGTTGCGGGCTGCGATGAATATGTACCGCCAAAGCTTGCACAAGAACCGGCAACAGGCGGCGTAAAACAACCGGGCAGGTGATATAATCTGTACAGATTAAATTGACCAGGATTCGGATTTACAGGTGGTACAACTTGCAAGCAAGAACCTGAAGAGAGAGGGCTAAATCCACTGCTGCTTACGTGTCCACCCACAAGCTCTTCGTAGTGCGGACTGTCGGCATCTTCATCCGTATAGCCTGCACTTGTACAACCATTTGCACTTGTATGAACCGGAGCAGCAGTTGAACATGTTGGTCCTGGCTTGCTAGCGGTGCAAGGAGCGTTTGCTCCGCCGCCCTGGCCAGTACACATCCATGCCCAACCTGTCCCAGTGTCTGTAACAGTCGGAGCTGTTCCTGTAGAAGCACAGAGGTTTGAGCTTGGAGCACTGGAGAACGTGCCGGAGTTCGCTGTACCGCAAGATCCCGCTATCATTTTAGGTGCAGAACAATTTTGGCTTGTGCCTACGCCAATACCATTACACGTCCAGGTCAAAGTTGCGCCTGCATCCGTAACCGCAGTAGGCGTACCTGTTAAGCATCGCTGTCCTGCTGGAACAGCAGATGCACTTGAATAAGCGTTGCCATGGGCAGCACCACATGTACCGTTTTCATCCGTACCTGTCGGCGGAGCAGGACACGCTGGTGCCAGACTGGCCGAACAAGGCACACTTGATCCGCCATATGCACCAGTACATGTCCAGCTCCATGGACCTGCGCCGATCACCTCAGGCGAGCTGCCTGAAAAACAAAGTCCGACATTGTTAACTTCGGTAGCCGTCGCATAGCTATTCGTGTGAGCAGCGCCACAAACACCGTCGATAATTCTGTTTGCGCTACAGCTTACATTGTTTGCAGGGTCGCTTGATGGCGTTCCGTAACAAGACCAGTTCCAGGCGTTTGGCCCGAAAACGACGCCCGGCGTACCGCTGGAACAAAGATTTGTTGTCGGTGCAGAAGCGTAATCCTGACCGTCCGCGCTGCCGCAAGATGCGATAATACGCAGTTTCGCCGTACAAGCATCATCTGTTGCCGTTACAAGAGTTCCTGAGTTATCTTGACCGTCCAAGCCTTCGCAGACCCAATTCCATGGGCCTGATCCACCGACAGCGGTCGGTACACCGCGCTGGCACAATTCAGTCGGATTTGGTGGCGACGCTGTAGGAGGGGCTGTTAAATAATAAGCATTTGCATCTGTGGCATCCCCGCAAAGTCCGTTCACAACAGGAGGATCGGGAATTTCACCCTGACACAATTGAATATTAACAGGGTAACAGGCTTTTTCTACATCGAGAAAACCCGGTGAGTTTTCAATAAAATTTTTATAATCTTTAAATGCATTGGGATCTGGCGGGAAAGGACCTGACGGTACCATCAATGATTTACCTGGCTGACCACCACCTATATTTCTTTTGAAGTAGATTAATTCTGAGTCAGGATCACCGGGACGTTTATACACGAAATACCCACCTGGGTTATCTGTGGCTTTAGGCATTTTAAACATGTCGTCATCAGTATCCCCGGATATACCACGTGTGCCATTCGCTACCTGATTATTACCATTATAGTTTATGGAACAATATGATTTGTTAGGATCACCAGATGTAGGTCCTTCAATACATGAACTGTCATGTGCAAGGACCTGATTGCCTGCATCTGAAATATGTCTTGGACTTGTTAAAGAAACAGGCAGGCAGGTATAGTTGATAGTGCCGGGATAGAAACAGACTTCAAGGGCTGACCAGCATTGGTCAGCAGTCGCTTCATCCAAAATCCAGCCGCCATTTGGATAAGAAGAAGAATACCCCATACATCTGTATTTAACGCTTACTGTTGAAGGCACAAAACTAGCAGCAGGGCAGGTAATATTAGGGTTGCTACCGTCACATATATCAATATCTGAAAGCCCAGGGGTGGCTGTGATTTGAATAGTCGTGCCGACACGGTGGTATTCATCAGCGGGAAGCTCGACAGTATTGTGCGTGATATTCTCTACGGTTTCACCAGCCGAAGCTTTATGTGACAATGTGCCGTTCAGGAACAAAAAAGCGCAACATAAAAAGAACAATACAAAAAATTTATGATTTTTATTTCGCACGATGGCCCCCCTTAGGCACGTGAATACAATTTATCACTTTAATTATATCAAAAAAGAATAAAAATTGGTTAAATTTTGACAGAAATCAAGTTTATTTTACAAAAAAAAGGGAGGGCAAGCCCTCCCGAAATTCTAGTTTTTATTAACATCAAGAGCAGGCTCTTTATACAATATGTTTTCAAATTGTTCGTATGTATAGCTTCCCTCGGGGATTGGCGGACTGATGGTCATGTTACCGACGCGCATACCATTTGCGACATAGCTGTGCGAGTTTTCAACGGTGATATTATAAACCATTTCTGTGGGCCCTGAAACAAGAGGCCCGCGGGCTTTCAGGCTACCATCATCCATAACAAGCATTGTGTCATCTGTCATGTCCTCAAGGGCCAGCATTTCGCCATCACCGGTCATAAATTTATGGCCGCCTGTTACATATGTGCCAAACAAATCATATGTATCTTTAACGCCGGTTTCAAAAACATGCGTTACACGTTGGGGTTTCAATTCACTGTTTGCTGACGCTTTGTCAAAAGCCATGACCATATCATCAACTTGTAATTCATTGATGTTTTTAAATGTGCCATCGGCCATCAAAACCGCAGTATTAGCAGCGAAACACCCTGACCCACCAGCCCCACCAGCCCCACCGCCGCTACCGTTATAGACATTAATCGGTGTTGTAGGCCCTTGAGTCGTGTAGGTGTAGGTTCCCGGTGCCGTGTTGCAGGCGTTATAAGCAAGAGAGTCTACAATGTTATTCAAAGAGCTGAATTCAACGTTAAACAAAGTCGTTCCAGGTGATTTTATTTGATCCATCTGGGTTTTGTCAAAGTTACCGATGGCGACACTTAAAATCTTGTAACCGCCATCTTTCAGGATTTGAGCGGAGCCGATAGGGTCACCGCCCGAGATACCATCACTGATCAAAATAACCGTTTTGCTGTTACCGTTATTATTTAAAGGTACAAGCATATTGGCGCCCCCGTGCAGTCCCGCATCGATATATGTACCGGCACCGACATATGTCATAGCATCAACGGCGCTTTTAAAGCTGGCGACGTTGCTTGTCGGGGAAATAGAATGGTTAAATGTAGTGGAGAATTTGGCTAAACCAATACTATCATTAGCTGTTAATGCCAACCTATCCGTAAGGCTTTTTATGAATGTTTTGACTGTTGCAAAGTTTGTGGCGCCGATTGAGCCTGAGTCATCGACAACAAGCATAATATCTCGATCTGGGGCAGTGTTACAATCTACTATAGGCTGAAGGAAGGCAGAACACGATGCAGGTGCCAAACCTGTGCTCGTTGAGCATGTCCATGACCAGTCACCATCAGGCGTCGTGCTGACCGGTGATGCAGAACCTGTATCACATAAGATTGACCCACTTGGTGCCGTGCTTCGGAGTGTTCCATTAGCTGTGCCGCATACGCCGTCTGTTGTTGTGGCCGGACGATCAGCTGTACAATTTGCATCGCTTCCGCCAACCCCGCTTAGACAACGCCAACGCCATTCAGGAACCGTTTCAGAATCATCTGATGAGTCCTCCTGAAAGGTACCGGATAAACAGCCAGTTTCGCTATCTAGCGCCGGCTGTGAAACATAACTGTTCGGATAAACAACACATTGCGCCGATGTTGTTGAAGTACCACAGTTATCTGCGCTACAATTTACCGGTGCGGCGGCGTTGGACCCTGTACACGTCCATACCCATCTGTTGGTACCACCATTTAATGTAGCCGAAGAGGGGACGCCACGATTACACATTGCAGCCGAGTTTGTGGGCGCATCACCATATTCCTGTCCGTTAGCGCTTCCGCATTGTGCGGCTACACCCTGAGCGTTAAGACTGTGCGGTGTCAGCAACATCAGACAAACAGCTATAAAACTGAATATGAAACAATTTCGAAATTTATTCATGATTTTGGCCCCTAAATAATCTCTGCGTCGTCACGCAAATACAATATATCACTCTAAGTATATCTAAAAAAAATAAAAAAACGTTAAAATTTTAAAAATATACAAATAAATCTATTGCGTTATGATGCCCATATGAAAAGCGATCAGACATTAATAGAGGTCTATAGAGATATTAAATCCGCTCTGCAGGATGTATCCGATCAGGCTGATGTTGAGGCTGTCTATATTATAACGCATGTTCTTGGTTTAAAACGCGAGGACATTGTGCTTTCGCCAGGATCATTTGTAGAAAACGAAAAGGCAGACTTAATAAAGGAAATCCTGGGGTGTAGAAAAACGGGACGCCCATTGTCGAACATATTTGGTGAAAAAGAATTCTGGGGGCGTGTCTTTAAAACGACATCGGACACGCTTGACCCGCGTGCGGATAGTGAAACGCTTATTCGGGCCGCAAAAGAATTTTTTCCGGATCGGAGTGCCCCTTTAGAAATGCTGGATATTGGAACCGGTACAGGATGTTTAATTGTGACCTTGTTGTGTGAATATCAAAATGCAAAGGGAACAGCGATTGATATTTCGAAACCTGCTATTGATATTGCAAAGGCGAACGCACAAAAGTACGGGGCGGAAAAGCGCATTGAGATCATTCAACAAAGCTGGGCCGATCTGGCGAGTAATAAGAAATATGATCTGGTGATTTCAAACCCGCCATATATATCCCGTGATGAAGAACTGGAAAAAAGCGTAACCGGTTATGATCCGCATGTTGCGCTTTATGCTGATCATAATGGTTTGAAAGCTTATGAGGAAATATCCGATATATTGCCAAACATATTGAACGACGATGGCATAGCTGTTTTTGAAATCGGTCTAACGCAGGCAAATGATGTTACAAGAATTTTTGAAAAAGCTGGGATGGTTAGAAAGTCTCTTTTTCAAGATCTTGCGAAGCGAGATCGTTGTTTAGTTTTTACAAAAGCATAAAAAATTAAAAAAAACTTAATTTGGCTATTGATCTAGAATCCGAGGTCTGGCACACTTATTAAGTCTTTCGAAAATAACAAGCGAAGTAAAAAAATATTTTTGGAGGGCCATAGTCGGCAAATGGGGCGTTATGTATACATGGCGTAAAATAAAAACAAAGCCGGGTATGTTTAGGGGAAAAAAGAAAAAAGCAATGAATCGGAGCCATCAAGATGAGACACAATAACAATTCCCGCCGTTCGCGGGGACGCGGCGGTAGTAATAACCGTAAATCAAGCAATCCAAAAATGCAGACCTTTGACAGCAATGGCCCTGACGTACGTATTCGCGGCAATGCTTATCAAATCACAGAGAAATATATTACGCTGGCGCGTGATGCATCGTCTGCCGGTGATGCGATTTTGGCGGAAAGCTATTATCAACATGCAGAACACTACCAACGTATGATCAACGAATTTTCAACAGCTGCTGATAAAACAGACGAAAAGACAGAAACTCCACAAGTTGACAGCAATAACAATGATGCAGTTGCTGACCAAGATAAACCGGCCCCGAAGAAAAGGGCACCTCGCGCAAAAAAGCCCCAGACGGTTGATGCGTAAGAATAACGGGTTAACCGTAGTGGTTTAAAAAGCGCCGGCCATTGGCCGGTGTTTTGCTGTTTGAAAAGTTTTTTATTTTTTAAGCTCTTACAGATATAATGAAATCATGAAAAATGAATCCGGAAATGTTCTGTTTTTGATTTTAATCGGGGTGGTATTATATGCGGCCCTCAGCTTTATGATGACCAGATCGGATACAAATAACAATCTGGATGCGCAGAAAATCAATGCAACGGCCAATCAACTTATCCAATATGGCGCTGATGTGCGTCAAGGTGTAGCCAGAGTCCGTGGCCAAAATGGATGTGCAATTGAACAAATCAGTTTTGATCCTGCCCCCTATGATGGCAGTTATCAAAGTGGTTATTACAATAATCCAAATAGTCCAAGCGAAAAAAGCTGTCACGTATTTCATCCGGACGGTGGAAATGTCGAGTACAAAGCGGCAGAGTGGCAAGACAAGCTTTCATTAACAAGTGAAACTATGTTTAGAATTACGGGAGAGGCGGGTCTACATGGCGTGGGTACTTTCAATTGCAGTGGCGCAAGCTGTAAAGATATATATATTAATGTAATTGCTCCGAAATCATCAACTGATGACCTTTGTGTTCAATATAACAGAATTTTAAAAAATGATGCGCTTATCCCAACTCTTACCAGAGGTGGTGGATTAGGTGGAGGCTATAAAGGAAGTTTTGGCACCACTACCCAAAATTTCTTCTTTTCTGAAGCAAGTGGTTTAAAGGCCTATTGTTTTAATTATACTGCAGACACAACACTTAATAAATTTATATACGTTCTGGTTGAGCGATAAACTTATCCCGCCTGTTTCATCTGAATATCAGCATCAATCTTGATGTTATCATGCTCGGTCTCTGTATTCGCTGCGGCATATTCGATATTTTCCGCCAAGGTGGCAGAAGCGATCAATTGTTCCAGCGAAATAACCGTATCTTTCAGCCCCGCATCCGAAACATCAATCGTCAGTTTATCAAGGCGCTGGTTTTGTGAAACCTGTGCCTGTGTGCGCAGGGCGCGAACACCATGCAGGATGTTCAGAACAAGTTTCATATCCGCCTCGGCTTTTTCATCCAATGCGGAATTGTTAAAGCCCGGCCATTTTGATATATGCAGGGATACGCTGTTTTCGTATTCCTTAAAGACGCGCTGATAAATGCCTTCGGTGACAAACGGCAGGAAGGGGGCAAACAGCCCGACAACGCCGCGCAGCACTTCATATAAAGTTGCCTGCGATGATGCAATCACAGCATCATCATATTTTTCAGGGTTCCAGAAACGTTCTTTGACAATTTCAATGTAGTTATCACACAGGGTCTGCCAGAAGAATTTTTCCAACGCCTCACGTGCGGTCGCATAATCATATTGCTCGAAGGCATCTGTCATACGTTTGATCAAACGGTTTAATTGTGACAGTACCCAACGGTCTTCAACCGTGCGATCGGCAATAGCGGGGCGGTCAACCGATGGATCATATCCCTCCAGCTGCATCGTGCAGAAACGCGCAACGTTCCAAAGTTTTACAACGATCTTGCGACCGGCTTTGACATCTTTCTCATGGAAGCGCAAATCCTGGCCCAGACGCGATCCTGCAGCCCAATAACGCAAAGCATCGGCCCCATATTTATCTGTGACAGCTGATGGCACATATCGGTTATAGCCATCTTTGTCCGTATGGCTTTCAAGATCACGTTTTGAAATCTTTTTGCCTTGTTCGTTCAATCCCCAGCCGGAGATCATAACGGTTTTCCATGGCAAGGAATCAAAATGATCGTTTGCCTTGATCAATGTATAAAACAACCATGTACGGATAATTTCAAAGGCTTGCACGCGCAAAGACATCGGAAAGATTTTATCCATGCTGCCTTTCCAACCGTCGATGCCGGCCCAGTTGGCATTGATCAACGGGGTCAGCGATGACGTCATCCATGTATCCATCACATCGCTTTCAGGAACAATCGTCATACCGGCGTATTTTTCCTGCGCCCATTTTGGTGGTTCGGTTTCAAGCGGGTCAATCGGCAAATCAGATTCTTCCGGCAGGATTACTTCGCCCGTCTCTTGAACGTACCAAACAGGGAACGGAACCCCATAAAAACGTTGGCGTGAAATATTCCAGTCGTACTTCAGCCCTTCAATCCAATGTTGCAGGCGGATCTTCATGTGCTCAGGGAACCATTCCAGTTCGTTCATGCGCTTAAGTAATTCTTCTTCACGGCCCAGAACTTTAATGAACCATTGTGGCTCCATCACGAATTCAACAGGCTCGCCCGAACGTTCACCAACTGAAACTTTCTGTTCAACTTTCTTTTCGTCAGTGATCAGGTCCAGTTCTTTTAAATCTTTGACGATATGGCTGCGCGCTTCGATTGATTGCGTGCCTTCGTATTTACCGGCAAGGGCTGTCATTTTACCATGGCGGTCAATCGCGATGCGGGTGTCCAATCCATCCAGCTTCCATTTTTTGACATCTTCACCATCACCGAATGTACAGCACATCATCAGACCTGTTCCGAATTCAGGGTCGACGTCTTCAGATGTTTTGATATCAACCTGATGTTCAAACATCGGCACGACGGCTTTTTGTCCGGCCAGATGTTTATAGCGGTCGTCTGATGGGTTAAAATAAAGCGCCACACAGGCAGGAATAAGCTCGGGGCGTGTGGTTGAAATAATCAGCGGCGTCCCATCAGGTGCGCTGAATTTGATGTCATACATTTTTCCTTTGCGATCCAGAGTTTCCAGATCTGCCTGCGCCAGCGCAGTGTCCAGTTGCGTATCCCAAAGAACAGGTTCGTCAGAACGGTAAACCAATCCCTTGTTATATAGGTCAATAAACGACTTTTGCGCTGTAATGCGGCAATGTTCGTTGATAGTTGAATATTTCAGGCTCCAGTCTACAGACAGGCCAAGGCCGCGCCACAGGTCTTCATAAACTTCGCCGCCTTTGCGGGTTTCTTCAAGGCATAGTTTGCGGAAATCTTCGCGGCTGATTTTCTTTTTATTTACATTGTGCGTTTTTTCAACATAGCGTTCAGTCGGCAGGCCGTTATCATCAAAGCCCATCGGGTAAAAAATGTTAAAGCCCTGCATGCGTTTGTAACGCACCATAAATTCGGCCTGTGAATAAGACATGGCATGGCCGACATGTAGGTGTGATGCTGATACGTAGGGTGGGGGGGTGTCAATTGAGAATGTCTCTTTATCGCTATCGGGGTCATAGGTGTAAATACCGCTGTCATCCCAAAGGTCGCGCACCTCTTTTTCGATTTCTTCGTGTTCGTATCCGCCGCCGTCAATAACCTTAATCGCCATGTCTATACCTTGTATTGTATTTTGAAACTGTCGCCCGTACTATAACAGAAAATGGGAGGATTCCAATGATCGAAATCAAGGCGCCGGGCGATTATTCGGCATATTCGGATAAAAAAGCGGTCTTTTTGGCAGGATCAATCGAAATGGGTAAGGCCGAACGCTGGCAGGATGATGTTGCTGAAAAGCTTAAGGACGAGGATATCCTGATTTTAAATCCGCGCCGCAGCCACTGGAATGCGAAGCTGGAGCAATCAATTGATAATGCAGAATTTCGCGAACAAGTCGAATGGGAACTGAAAGCACTGGAACGTGCTGATCAGGTTCTGATGTATTTTGCCCCCGATACCATGGCGCCGATTACATTGTTGGAATTTGGTCTGTGGGCGAAATCAGCCCCTGAAAAGCTGGTGGTTTGTTGTCCTGATGGGTATTGGCGCAAGGGGAATATTGATGTAACATCTAAGATGTATGGGGTGTGTCAGGTTGGTAGTTTAGATGAATTGGTAAAAGGACTAACCGTTAATCTATAAAGTTTAAAAGAAGTTTTTATATGGGACCAAATAAAGAAAATATTGTTGGCTGGTTTGAAATTGCTGTAGATGACATGAAGCGTGCAAAAAATTTTTATGAAACCGTTTTTGAATTAAAGCTCGAAAAACTTAATGTCCCCTCAGATTCTCAAGCTGATTTACAAATGATGATTTTTCCTATGTCAGATGATGCAACAGGTTCGCCGGGCGCTTTGCTCAAAATGGATGGTTGCCCTGCGGGTAATAACAGCGTTGTTGTTTATTTTTCATGTCAGGATTGCGCAGTGGAAGCGGCGCGTGTAGAAAAAGCCGGCGGTAAAGTGTTTAAATCAAAGTTGTCAATTGGTCAGTACGGTTTTGTTGCGTATGTCTTTGATACAGAAGGAAACATGATAGGCCTTCATTCACGTTCTTAATGGGCAAAGCTGTTTTTAAACTGATTGTGTTCAAACTGCGTTAAAGCTGGTCACTTTTATTTTTTTGGCAACTTGACTATCGGCAAGCATGCTTTTGCCATCCGTTTCCTCGTATGTGCCGGAAACTTTTCGAGCAAAATGCAAAGACATACATTGCTGGTCACTCATCTCTGTCAGGTCATACTCTGATACTTCGATCTGCTGACCTTCTTTAGTTTCAACAACCCAGCATTCACCGATAATGTCACGCCCTTTTAAAATACCATTAAATTGATTCTGAAATGTCATATGTGCCCCCTAAATTGTACATTTTCATAGTAATCTATTTTTGATGTTATGTCAAATATAAAGCGCCCTGCCGCATGGGGGATACGACAGGGCACAGTTGGGTCAAGTCAGGGTTAAGTTAGAATTAAGCGGCTTTTTTCTTTTTGCCGCCCAGCAAAGTTTTGCCTATACCGTTTTCGATTGCGATCGTGCGCGGTTTCATACGTTCTGGCAGTTCGCGAACCAATCCGATATAAAGCATACCGTTTTCCATTTTGGCATTCTCGACACGGATATAATCGGCCAATTGGAAATGCCGTTCAAAACTGCGTGCGGCGATACCGCGATGAAGATATGTTTTCTCTTCATCCTCTTTTGCAGCATTTTCAACTGTCTTCACAATCAGCATGTTATCTTTGGCGGTGATCTCCAGGTCATCTTCGCCAAAGCCGGCTACGGCGATTGCAATTTCATAGTTGTTGTCGTCTTCTTTGACGATATTATACGGCGGGTAATTGGCCTCGGTCGCGTTTGTCATGGAATTTTCCAACAGACGCGTCATGCGGTCAAAGCCGACAGTTGAACGTAATAATGGTGTAAGATCAAAGTTTGTCATTTTGATATCCTTTCTTTAAGCAATATCGAACAGCCGTATTAAACGGCCTATGTTTAAGCGGAAAATACCACCATGGTCATTTTCCAGTTTTTGACGTGACCCGCTTATGCGGCATCACTCCCTAATTATATAATAATTGATTTTACGGTTTCAAGATTTTTCGAATTAAAAATTATTTGACATAATGCAACATCTTGGGTTATATTTATTCTGAGTATGAGAGGGGATAATGGCGGACAAAAAAACGAAATCAGCAGAAGAGCTTAAGCGCGAGGCCATTTGGCGTACAGTCAAAACCAGCCCCAAATATGCTATGGCCAAAGCTCAGTGGCTGCCGGCAATTCTGGAGTGCTATGGCGCTTCACACCCTAAAATAAGCTACACCGATTATAAACTTGCAGAAATGCCGTGGGTAACAGACGCATTAGAAAGACTTTTATATGGTGATGAGATAGAAAAAGACCACGATGAAAAAATAGTCTTCAAGGGGTTTTCAGAAATGATGGACCCTACATTGGATCGTAAAGCAGGTAAAGAATGTAAATACCTCCATTGGGTATGTAAAAGTTTTACACAAACTCCGGTCTTGGCAGAGGACATGTATAAAATCCGTGACCGCCTGCAGTATTTCGAACAGATTTCAAAACAGTTGGAAAAGGATGGCCAGCCGAATCAGATCAAAAATGTTGAAGGTTTTGATCATTTGGCAGAGATCATGCGTCCATACGAAGCTGCAAAAATGCAAAAAGATGCGGAGCGCGAAGGCCGCCGGATGTCAAAAGAAGATAAAACGCGATTGGGCAATGAGAGTACAGTTCTTTATGACGGGCCAGAGGGGAAAATTGTAATTCCCCATACAAAATGGGCCAGCCAATTTTGGGGCAATCAGACCAAATGGTGTATTTCAGCGCGCGAAGAAAAAGACAATATGTTTAAAACATACAATGTTGATGACCCCATCATCATTTATTTGCCGAGCCCTGAGCCCGAAGATTTGGAAAGTCACCCGAACTATTCGTCTTTCAAATTCGCATCTGTTTACAGGATTATTTATAATGAATGGGATACATATGATATTTGGGGTGAATTCAATTATCCCGCCTGTCTAAAAAAATTGGTGCAGGCCGCGGACAGCGATTATCTCAGAAAACATGGTAATGTTCATCAGGTTCTAGGGAGTGCTAAAATTATACCTGGGGCTTTGGATGCCTATAGTGTCGCGAAAACGGAACAAAAACTGGATTGGGATTTCTTTTTCAAGTGTTACGAGTCCAGTTGGGTTCAGCAAGGTGCTGCAACAGACAGGTTTTGGCAGAAAGATGTGCCGCAGGAGTTTCTGTCTGACCCCGATTTTGCACTACGCGTAATTGGGGTCAACCCATACGATATTCGACACTTTCCAGAGAACATACAGTCGAACCTTGATGTTTGCATTGCTGCTGGTGCAAAGAACAAAGCGGCGAACTGTAACATGACGGTACGCAGAGCCTTGGAAAGAATAAAAGATGAACCTAATTATCTTCTTAATGCTGCTTTTGAGACAAAGCAAGGCCTCGTCTCCATATTTATGTCTGTTTTTAAAGCAGAAAAGGCGCATGTAGAAAAAGCCTTGGCGAAAAAAATTATTGATGGGGGCTATGGGCTTTGTCCGTTTCTATTGCCGGAAAGTTTGTTAACAGACCGGGATTACTGTTTGGCTGCTATGCAAGCTGCACATGAAAATGGCACGTCAGGCAAAATGATCGAGCATTTACGATTTATCCCTGAATTACAGGGTAATGCGGATGCCATCACATCGGTTGGCGCTTCAATCGCAAAATTGGAAGCCATAAAAAAACCGCCGCAGGCCAGGCCGCAGCGGTCTTTAAATCTGTAATATCCGATATTAGATACCGAAATCGCCGAATTTGTTTTTGAAATCGGCAACTTTACCCTTGTCTTTCAGACGTGCAGGGCCACCTGTCCATGCAGGGTGGTTTGAAGGGTCAATTTCCAGTTTCATGACTTCGCCTTCTTTACCCCATGTGCTGCGGGTCTCAAATTCGCTACCGTCTGTCATCACAACTTTGATTGTGTGATATTCTGGGTGTGTTTCAGCTTTCATTAGCTTTCTCCTTAATATAAAGAATCTTTATTCAGCGGTCTTTGTAACGGGTTTTATGACGTATTTCAAGTCAAAAATACCTTATTTTGTGGCTTTTTTGATCAGCGCTTCGAATAATTTGCGATGGCCCGGCTCGCCCTTGTCATCCTTAACAAAGAATTCAGGGTGCCATTGCACGCCAACCGCAAAGTCATAGGCGGGGATTTCAAGCCCTTGGATAACGCCGTCTTCAGCGACAGCGGAAATCACAACTTTATCTTCCGGCCACTTGACAACCGCTTCTTTGTGGGCTGTGTTCACGCGCATGGATGTCACGCCTGTGATGACGGCCAGTTTTGTGTCGGGCTTGATGTCGACGCTATAGGCAAAGCCGGTCGCATCTGTGCCGTTTTTATGATCGATAGAGGTATCAAAATAGCTGTGTAAATCGGGCACCATTTTACAGCCGAATGCTGCGCCCATAACTTGCATACCGCCGCATATGGCCAATACGGGTTTGCCTACATCCAGAACGGCGCGGATCAGTTTTGTTTCATATTCGGCGCGCGGGGATGCATCATATGTCGTTTCAAGTCCGTCGATATACCATTCAGACGGGGATGCGTAATTTCCGCCGGGGCAGAGCAATCCGTCAATTGCAGCAATGTGATCTGTCATTTGATCATCGTCATAGGGCAGGCCCATAGGCAGGCCGCCGACAGCCGAAATCGCATCAAAATAATCCTGACGAACCGCATAATGCGGGCGTTTGGAAAAGCTGCCGCTTTCCTGCCAGTCCAGTAATATGCCGATAATGGGTTTAGTCACTAAAAACGCTCCAGTAGTCTGTCAAAGTAATTTTCGCCTACAGGATCATCGGTGACATCATCAGCATTTTCAAGGATTTTATCACGGATATCCTGAATGCGGCGGCGCTCTTCTTCGCCTGTTATGTTGACATCGCCCGTCATATCACCATTCGGGCCCATTTTGCGACCGAACGGATCACGGGGGCCTTGCCCATTATCGCCCGCATTACCGGGGCGGGGCAGGCTGAAGGTAATCATTTTACCCAGGCCGGACGCCATGCTTTGCATCTGGTTTTTCATGCCTTGTTTCAATTCGCGCAAGGCCCGTTCCTGATGTGGAATCGAGGCCGCGGGATCATCGTTATTCAGTGCGATTCTGGAATCTTCCATCGCACGAGCAGCGCGTGTCATGAAATCGGCTTTCTTGTTCGTTGCTTCTTCAAGGGTTTGCTGAATATTTCCCAGCTCCATTTTAATGAAAGCCTGCTTTCCGGCTTGATCGCTGCTTTCAACTTTTTGACGGGCTTCGGCCTGTGGGGCGGGCTGATTTTTGGATGGCATTGGCGGCATGGCAGAATCCTCATTTTCAAAGATGCTGCCTTCGGTCTCTTCCATTTCCTCGGCATATTCCGTAGAGCTGCGCGGCTCGGCCTGTGGTGCAATTGTTCTTGTTTCATCCAGCAGTATTTCCTGCTTTGTAATCAATTCTTTTAATTTTGCGATTTCAGCCAGGGCTTTTTGCATTTCTGCCGTCATTGGTTGGAACTGCATGTTTTTCATTTGTTCAACCATGTCCTGCATTTTTTGCAAGGCATCGGCAATTTCTTCACGGCTGCCGTTTTTCAACGTATCCTGCAGTTGCTGCAAAAAGTCACCTGGGTTCATTTCTTGCTGAACCATGTCTTTAAAACCATCAGGCAGGCCGTCAATACCCTGTTCTTGAAGCTTTGCAGCCAATTCATTCATAAGGCTTTGCATATATTCCGCGATCGCTTGCTGCAGTTTTTCCTGTAGGGCAGAGAATTCTTCTTCGCTGAGGTTCGGGTTTTGCAAGGCCTGCATAATTTCGGCCAAGCTATTTTGCAGGTTTTCTGCAGCAACGCGTGATGATCCGCCCTCGACGCGCAGGGCCAAATCCCAAAGCAACTGGCGCAGGCTGGCCATATTTGCACCCTTCGAAGATTTCATGTTTAATAATCGAAATCCCGCACTGCCGAGGCCTAAGAAAATGTCGGTTTCGGCATTATAAGCATCAAGGCGACTTTGCAGTGTGAAAATCTGTCCGGCAAAAATACGGAATGTATCAGTGTCTGCATTCCAGAACAGCTCTTTCCTGATTTCAGCCAGACGCCGTGCCAAAGGGTGTGTGAATGTTTTTTCAGGCAGAACAAAATTAGCACTTTCAGATGATGTGATTTGGCCTTTGGTATCAATGGCGTTCAAATTGATTTCAACAGGCAGGCCCGCCCACGGATGATCATACAAGGCCAAAGCACGCGTCTGATCTACGAATTTGGCGCCGCCAATTTCATATATATTTTTATAAGGTGCGGGATCGTCCAGGCGATGTGCGATCATCGGGTCAGGGCGCATAACGAATTCAATTTGCTTGAGGCCGTAATCATCGCGACCGGCAAAGCGAAATTCAATTGTATTGTTTTCGGTAATATTTGGTCCGTCAATCAGCGAGACAATAGGCGGGGTATCTGATTGCTGAATCACATAAAGATCCATATGCGATATCAGTCCGCTTTTGATTTTTAAGATGCGGTCCTCGGACTTTAAATCATATTCGGCCGTATAGCCGCCCTCGGCAGCTTCCGAGAATTTATATTGTCCTGTATTCGTCACAAAGCGCGGTGTCAGAATGCCTTTATCAACAAAAGCGTTGACGCGTGATCCTTCGGGTAAGCTGACATGTGTTTCGGTATCTTCCGTAACGTGAATGGGCCCCATGGTTGTATATTCAGGCGGTGTCAGCCACAGCTCCGCACGTGTGGGGCGTAAGAAACCGGGGCGTTCGGGAATCAGGCTGTTTTTTAAAACAGGCCCCGTGTCGGCACCAAGATGTAAAACACCTGCGACAAAAACGGCCAAAGCGAAAAAGCGCAGGCCCTTTTTATCGTGATGTTTTAATTCAGGTCGCGGCAGGGCAGGATAAAGGCGATTAACCAGCCCTTGGCTTTTGTTTTTCAGATTTTGCCATTTTTCAGACTGTTTTTTATCAAGGCTGTGCGCAGGTTTGTCACGCAAAACAGAAAACGGGTTATAGGCAAGCTTGTTGGCAGCGATCAATCGCTTTTCAATATCCGCTTTTAAAGGTTTACGAAAACGCGGCGCGCAATATGCTGTGGCGACAAATATAAAAAGGAATGTAATGACCTGTAATATCCAGGCAGGAATTAAAACGGTGATCCCCCACAGGGCAAGACCTGCCAGCAATAAAACGCCGAAAATAACGGGCCAGAAAGCGCGCAGAATATGATCAGCCCAAACCGATAAAAGGCTGAGGCTGTAGATTATTTTATATCTGGTCTTTTTTATATCCACCCTGGAATACTTTCGTTGGCAATAATATCATCCACACTGCGCCGTGGGCTGATAACAGTAATATTGTCCTGATCGACCATGATTTCCAGCGGCAGTGGGCGGGTATTATATTGTGATGCCATCGACATGCCGTATGCGCCACTGACCATGATGGCGACAAAATCACCCGGCTGCATAATTTGACCGCTGATGTTGCGGTCAAAAATGTCAGAGCTTTCGCAGATTGGGCCAACCACATCAAAGATTTCGACAGGGTGTGTCTCTGCAGGTTGTTCGCGGCAGGGGCGAACAGGATGCTGAACGCCGTAAAGGGCGGGGCGCATCAATTCACCCATGCCTGTGTCCAAAATCACAAACTTGCGCCCCGACGGTGTGACTTTCAGATATTCAACGCGGGCCAGCAGAACACCGGCGTCAGCTGTGAAATAACGGCCCGGTTCAAAGATTAACTGCCCATCAAAGCGGCCGATGGTTTTATTGACAATATCTGCATATTCGTCCAGATTCAGCGGCGTTTCAGTGGTATAGGTGATCCCCATGCCGCCGCCCAGATCAATGTTTTGCAGTGTGATGCCTGCATCATTCAGGTTATCGATAAAATCGGCAATTTTCGCATAGGCCTTGGCAAATGGACCGATATCCACAATCTGCGATCCGATATGAACGCTGAGGCCGATAACATTCAGCCCCTTCAGGTTTTTTGCAAATTGATAGGATTCAATGCCATGATTGTATGAAATGCCAAATTTGTCATCCTTGCGGCCTGTTGATGTTTTATCATGTTCGCCCCCTGCAACATCGGGGTTGATGCGTAATCCGACGGGGGCCTTCAACCCCATATCAATGGCAATTTCACTGATGCGCTCCAGTTCAGGCAGTGACTCCGCATTTATCTGCAGGATATTATTTTCTAAGCAGAAACGGATTTCTTTTTCGGTCTTGCCGACGCCCGAAAATACAATTTTTTGCGGGTCGATGCCGGCTTTGATACAGCGATTAAGTTCGCCTGCCGAAACGACATCTGCGCCACATCCGCGCTTTGCCAGCATTTTTAAAATAGCCAGATGACTGTTCGATTTCACGGCATAGCAAATCAAATGCTTTTTGCCATTCAACCCTTGATCAAAGGCCTTTTGCATGCGCTGCAGGTTTTCCAGTATGCGTGGGGCTGAATAGACATAGGTAGGCGTGCCATGTTCGCGCGCAATGTCTTCCAGTTTGTGACCATCGGCTGTCAGGAAACCATCCTGATAAAAGAAATGTGACATTATTTAATATCCTGTGGGTTTGGATAGGTGCGTGGAAAGGTTGGTTCGTCGGGCGATTTCGGGAAATCAAGATTGCTGGGACGAATACCGCAAGCGCTTAGACTTGCGAATATGCACATAATCATGCAGAATTTAAAAGCGTTATATTTTAATAAATTCCACAGGGGGCGCATTTAATGTCCTTTCGCTATAAAATACTGATTTTTGCCGTTCTTCTTATTGCCGGCGCAACGTTCCTTATTCTAAAGGGCAATTGGCCGCTCGACAAGGTAGGAGATACATATACGGGCATAAATATTCCGAATGATCAAGCTGACAATCCGGAGCGCGCGCAAGGGGCGCCTGACAGTCTTGAGTTTGCCGTCTATGACCAGCCAAGGGCCCTGCCGGATGTCCGTTTTTACGGACCGGGAGATCAAACCTTCAGCTTTGATAACTGGGCTGGGCGTAAGCTTCTGGTTAATTTCTGGGCAACTTGGTGTGCGCCATGTGTTGAAGAATTGCCACGACTGAATTTGCTGCAGCAGGAATTGCGAGGCCAGGGCAGCAATATCGATGTGATTACGGTTTCGATGGATAGTCAAAAAGACTTTGACGAGATCATGGATTTCCTAAAAAAGCATCAGGCAGGCGGGTTGACTCCCTATATGGATTCGGGCCGTGATATCATGAAAAAATTCAACCTGTCCGGTTTTCCCGTGACTTATATTCTGAACGAACAGGGGCTGGAAATCACACGATACGAAGGGCCGCTGGCCTGGGACGATCCCAAAGTTCTGGAGGCGTTGCTGAGGCTGTAAAATGTTTCTTGTCTGCTGGCATTATTGCATACCCTTTTTAAATTTTTTGTGGCTCGCGATCGGGCCGATCTTGTTTTTGATCGGGGCCTATGTCTTAAAACGCGGCATGGTCAGATATCGCAAACCATTAAGAAAACGGGCGATGATTATATGGATGATTGCTTTTGTTAAAATGGTATTCTTGGATTTTCGTTTTCTTGCAGGCGAGATGTTTTGTCCGCTTGGGACATGTGCAAAATATCCGGATATGATGATTAATGTCACTGCTATTGTTTTGATGGGCGCGGTGATTCTGTACTGGATGAAGCTGTATAAAAAATTTGTTCCGGATGCGGGACAGGTTTCGGCCGCTGCTGTTTCAGGGGATACAGGGCCGCTAAAGCGCTGGACGCGATACAGTGCGCTTTCTGTTATACTTTTTATTCTTTGGGTTATAGCTCCATTTATAATGGGGATGTTCGGGGGCGGGCCGCCTAAACTTTTTCTGATTTTCTCTTGGCATTATTTTGCAATTTTGGGGCTTGGTTGCTTACTTGTTGCGCTATGGAAGCTTGAAGAATATCAGTGGTATTATTCATCAACCAAAAGCAAACTGGCACATAAAAAAGATGTCTGGATCCCTAAAGATACTTTGTGGACGTTGGTCTTTATCTATGGTGTGACATCAATTATGGCCTTCGCATCTTCAAAAATGATTGAAGAGGCGGCACAGAGCCTTGGTTAACGGCGTTTAAGCGCAGGTCGCTTGCGCGCACTCTTCTTGGATTGCAGGCTGTTGACTTCCAAACAATTTTTATAGAGGTGCTCGAGCTTCGGACGTGCGTGCGATGGGATTGTCATCCATATATTTTCAAGGTTCGTTTGATTTTTTTGCCACATGATCGGGTCCAGCAAGGCATCCGCCTGTTCATTTGCCATCAGGGCATCAATCGGGCGGCATTTTAAGTTGCGGTCTTCGGTTAAAAGATCAACATGAGAAAATTGCCCGTCATATTTATGTTTGGCAGCAGCCAAGACAACGATATCGAAATGACCGGCAAGGGCGGCAATTGTAATGCCGCGGCCTTTGATGCCGGATGGCAGTGTCTGCACTTTGCGCAGGTTTGACAGCGGCAATGTTGATAAAAATTCCAGATCTTCTTTTGTCAGGTCAAGCTTTCGCTGTTTCAGGTCCTTATAGAGATAATAGTCCTCGACATATCTGCGATAGGCAAAAGGGCGATGATCTGTAATCATCTTGCGGCGGTCTTCGGGCATTTCATAGCCTTTGCTGCGCAAGAATTCCAGCATTTCGACAGATCTGGCGTTCTGTATGATCATATTCGTTTTTGAAGGCGTACCATGCTGATAAAGACTTTGTAATGCCTGAACATGATTTGATCGTACCGCTTCTTCCATATCGCGTCTGTTGATATGGTTGTATAGCGCCGGATCTTGGGTTGAGAGGATAAGATCAAGAAACTTGGTGTAATTGTTTTTCAGACAGATACCGACAAGTTCAGCTGCTTGTGTTTCGTATATTTTTTCGCCCGAATCCAAATAGTGCTGGAAAAATTCCATATGGTGGCCCGACACAACCCGTTCCAGAATGACGTTGCCATGGTATACCAGTCCATGTTTTTTATATTGATCGAAAAGACGTTTCACGATGCTTATATCGTAATTATGTGCATCATGAATGATCTGACGTGCAAAACGCATTTTGCGTCCGCTATCAAGCGATGCAATGTCCTGATATGTTTTATCACAGTCAAGAAAATCGAGTGTTTCCTGATCTTTGCAACGCACGGCATGCAATAGATATAAATGCGAAGGTCGGGAATTCGTCTCTATTTTATCATAGAATAATCGAAACAGATCCCCGCGCTTTTCCTGTATCAAAGTATGTAGTCTGTCCCTGAATGTAGCGTGTTCGATATCAAGTTTTAATGCTGAAATCACGTTATAATAATTCTGTGTAAACCATTCATAATCAATAAAACGTAAAACATTCGTTGCTTCGCGTGTTTCAAGTTCCATCTCAAGTTTGGTGATTGTATCAAGGTCCTGCGCTTTCAGGCATTCCGCAATCAGCGCTTCGCCCATTGTCACTTTGTTCGATGTGAAATTTTTATAAAGGTAATCCCATTCCTGACGTGTGCAGTCACGTGCGATTTGATAGTAAATGGTTTCGACAGCATCCTTTGGAACCTTGGAGACCATCTGACGTGAAAACTTTGTTATATTTTCAGCCTGCTCATCCTTGGCAAAACGTATGAATTGCCATGCGACATGGTCGATGTCGCAGTAATCTTTGCGTATGGCAATTCTATTGAATACAGTTTCTAGATTTTCGAGCATATGCCACTATAGAGACATGCGGCGTTTATGTAAAGATGCTTTCATGCTCTTGCACATTATTATAAAACGCGTAATGCTATATATAGAAAGTAGAATGATATGAGCGATAGCGTCAAAATAAAGATACAAAAAGGACTGGGGGTTATCACCCTGAATAGACCACAGGCTTTGAACGCCTTATCACTTGAAATGATAATGGCAATGCGCAGCGCGTTATCCGATTTTGAAAACGACGATAATGTGCAGGCTGTTATGGTGACATCTGCCAGCGAAAAGGCCTTTTGTGCCGGTGGGGATGTGAAGTCTGTTGCGCTTGAAGCAAAACGCATGCAGGACGGCGCCAAAGACGCAGACCTGTGCGAGCAGATTTTCTACCATGAATATAATTTAAATACGCAAATCCACGACCTGAAAAAACCTTATATTTCTTTTATTGACGGTATATGTATGGGCGGAGGCATGGGGATTTCCCAGCATGGGTCGCACTGTATAGTCAGTGAGAAAACAACATTTGCGATGCCCGAAGTTTTTATCGGCTTCTTTCCTGATGTCGGCAGCGGCCATATTTTTAACCGCTTGCAGGCGGGCGTTGGTGAATGGCTTCTTCTCAGCGGCGCACGTATTAACGGTGCGGATATGCTGCACCTGGGGCTGGCTGATTATTATATCGAAAGCCGCGGTATGCAGGCCCTGCAAAAAAGCCTTTTGAATTCTGATTGGGAGCGCGCCGAACCTGTAAGTATTTTGGTATCGCAGCTTTCGACCTATTGTGAAGAAAAAGTCATGGTTAAAAGCGACATTGTTGATCATATCGATGTGATGGCGGATATTTTCTCGGGTGATGATGTGCGCAATATCATGCATAAAATGAAGAAATCCGATTCTGAAATTGTATCCGAAGCCCTAAAGCGTATGAAAAGCGCATGCCCGCTGAGCATGCACTTGACGCTTTCGCACTTGCGTCAGGTCAACGGGATGGATTTTCGCGATATTATGCAGCGTGAATATCGCCTCAGCCAGTACTTTATGAAACAACCTGAATTCTATGAGGGTGTGCGCGCGGTTTTGATTGAAAAAAGTAATGATGCAGACTGGCAAAGGGGTTTTGATGATCTGGATGATCATTTATATGAAGATATACAAAATGCTTATTCCTCGTTAAGCTTATATGAATGAAGTTAGGCTAAGGTTAAAGAATGAACAGATCAAACGGTAACGTTTTACTGATTATACTGGTCGCGATTGCGTTATTCGGTCTTTTGACAATTGCGCTTTCAGACAGCTTTGACGGTGATGCCAATCTTGATGAAGATAGGGCGCGCGTGCGCGTTGCGCATATTCTTGAACAGGAAACCATTATTAGAAATGCTTACAAGATGCTGCGCTTTGCAAATGACTGCAGCATTACAGAAGTCAATTTCGCTTATGATGCTGACCCAACCTATAACACAAATGCACCGACATCGAACCGTTGCAGTCTATATCACAAAAATGGCGGGGGGCTTGATAAGATTGCACCGATGGAAGATACGCAGGACACGCTGGATAACGCCTATGAAGAATGGTGGATTGAAACATCCGGCTTGGAAATCGATGGGCTCGGCCTGACAGATAGCGGCACTGCGACATGTCCGGGCTGTGAGCTGTCTATTTTATTGTATAATGTTGATGATACGGTTTGCCAGCGATTGAATCTGGGGACCACAGGAACCAAAACGATTTATACGCTTGCGGGCGCTGAAGAAATCATTCCTCATGCTTTTGACGGCACATTTTCAAATGATAACCTGATTGATGCGACGGACGATGCCGAATTGGTTGAACAAAGATCATTCTGTGTTAAAGAGGCTGGCGGCGACCTCAGAAATGTGTATGTCGCGGTGCTGGAAGTACGATAGGCTATTGATATTTATGGTCTCTAACTCTAAATTAAATATAACGGGTTAATTAAAAACATTAAGGATACATTGTGCTGACACCTTATCATGAAACAATCGGATTGATTGAACGCCTCCACCGCCAGTTTTTGGAAGTCTTAAAAGTCGAGCTTGAACGTGGTGGTATTCTGGATATCAACAACGTTCAGGCCTTGATACTTCACAATATCGGCGAAGATGAAATGACAGTCGGTGAATTAACGGCCCGTGGATATTATTTGGGCTCAAACGTATCCTATAACGTTAAAAAGATGGTTGAAAACGACTATCTGGTTCAGGAGCGCTCGATACACGATAAACGTTCAATACGTGTTCGCGCATCGAAAAAAGGGCGCGTTTTGAATAAATCGGTATCAGAGCTGTATGAAAAACATATCGAGAATTTGAAAAACACCGAATTGACAGAGGATAAACTGAAGGAAATGAACAAAGCCCTTCAGGACCTGGAGCGTTTTTGGGAACGCCACATGGGTGTCGGCAATCTAACGATTGATCAGGCTGCTAACGGCTAATCTATATTCATAATCATTGACCTTGGGTATGTGATGTGTTAATTCTGATAAATACTTATCAGGAGTAGCTTAAGCATGTCGATCAAGACGGAAAAATATCATCCGGTTCGCGATAATACCGCCAATATCGCAAAATCGATGCATGATGCTGCCGCCTATATTCGTGATAAATTTCCGCATTCGGAAAAGGCGCAGGAATTTTATAAAAACTTCAAATACATCGAGAGCCAGGACGGGCTTTCAAGTTACGTCTTTCAGCATTCGGGCTCATTCACAAGTAAAGACTTGCCTGAATTTTTACACGAGCGTCACTTGGCAGGCGGCTTTTCTTTTCTTAAAGATTTTTTCATCAATGAAATGCGTAACGGAACACGTGACGGCACATACACCGACCCCAAGCTGGCGGCCAAAATTTATCAAAGCCTTGCGGTCTGGGGCTGTTTTGAAGGCGATATATCTTCTCGGGTGAGATTCCCAGTGCAGGATGCGATAGATGGCTATATGTCGTTAAAGGTGACAGTTAAGAAAGATCCGATTCCACTGCCTAAAACCTACAAAGCAACACGCGAGTTCACATTTACTGGCGATTTGGATAATCCGCATCGATATATAGATCGATATGTTGATGCTATTGTTGCAATGGTCATGGCGCATGACGATCGTGATGATCTAAGCTGTCTTTTTTATAATTACGATTACAAAACCGAAACGGGATATATTGAAATTCGTTCAACAAAAGATTTTGAAGCGCTGCTGGCCTTTACCTGTGATAAAAGTAAATATCTGAAAGAAAAGAAAAACGGTTTCACACAAACACAAACACAAGCGCCGAAGCCGCTGGCTTTTAAAACCACGCGTTCCCCTTTGAAAAGGCGATAAAAACGTGAGTTATTATAATAATATTCATATTAATAATATCTTTGCCAGCTTTAAATCTGTTGCAGAATTTATGATGGAGCGAACCGAGCCCGAATCTGAAATATACCGAATTTTTCAAGGGTTAAGCGATAAAAGCACCGAACATAATTTAAAGAATATACAAAGCAAAATTTCTATAAAGACGTCATTGCAATTTGCGGAGATGACAGAAATCTTATCCAGAATTGAGCCCATTCTGGCATTCGAGGCATTGACCCACCCTGAAAACAAATACCTGTATCACAGTATCGCCCTGTGGGATGGTTTTAAGCCCTTAGGCGGTAAAATGAATGCCGCGCTTTCCAAGGAAGTGCCGGAATACTTGCAAAAACAGGTTGAGCGCTACAATTTACTGCTCAAAGCCATTGATATTCTGAACAGTGATAACGAATGCCAGCAACGTTTTAATCAAAGCGTTGATCAGTTGTGTGATAGTCTGCGTGTTGAACGGCGTCAATATAATATGGCGTTGGAAACATGTGTCGGTTATTTCCACGATGAACGCCCATTGACCGAATTGCGTGAATTATTTTCAAACTATGCTATTACCCGCGCACATATTCCTTTTGATACAAAATATCTGGGGGCTGATTTCATGTCAGAATTTAATCGTTCTGCTAATGCAAAAAAGGCCCATTCGGTTTTGGATGCACTGGCTGAAAGGCGCCGTAAAACACCGCTAAAAAGGGGGCTTTAAGTGACGTCCAATTATCAGCATAGAGTCTATAATTGGGGCATCTATGGCGCGCCGGTGCATCATGCGGCCCTTTATTTGATGTTAAAATTTCCGGATGAAGACCTGTTTAGGCGATATAAAAATGACCTTCCTTTTTTTGATAAACATATGTCAGAGAGGACCTGGTACGAATATCTGGATACCGAACAGGAATTAAAAGCTAAATTCTCCGATTATTGGCAGGATATTGCCGCGCTGAAAAGCTTTTTCCAGCAAGAAGCGATCGCAACCGTTACAAATGAAGATACAAGAGGGCTTGACTATGCCAGCCCCAAAAAAGCCAGAGCGATTCTGGAGGCCATTTGTTTTTGGGAATTGACGCAGAACATGGCTGCGGAAAGATCAGATAAACTCCTGCAACCTGAGCTGAAATCCTATTTGTCCAAGCAATCCAGCTTTCAAAAGGCGGCAGCACGTACAAAGAAGCATCCGGATGATGTTTTTAAAATGACGGTCGAGGTCAAATATTTCCGTGAACCCGGAAATACCACATGCGCTCGATTTGAACATGAAAGATATCTTCGCACATTATATTCTGTCTTATCGCTTCAAGGTGATGAAAAGGCTTTAAAAAATGTCTTTGTCGATTTTGATGAAGATATATCTGAGGCCACTATCGACATATATGCAGGTAAGGACCTATCCAGATATATAAATTTTTTATACTGCGGGCCTGACATTGAACACTGTAATTTAAAAACAGAAAAGCTTGTATCGGGCGTTAAAAAGCCAGAACCTGCATCATCAAAACCTGATATCAAGTTTCAATCAAAACGCTCGCCTTTAAAGCGCAAGTGATTAACCGAATGCGGGAATTCCGGTTTGGGCACGTCCCAATATCAGGGCGTGAATATCGTGTGTGCCTTCATAGGTGTTGACAGCTTCAAGGTTCATGGCGTGGCGAATGACGTGATATTCATCTGCAATGCCGTTACCGCCATGTATGTCACGTGAAACGCGTGCAATATCCAAAGCCTTGCCACAGTTGTTACGCTTCATCAGTGAAATGGCTTCGGGCGCAGCTGTGCCGTTGTCTTTCATGCGCCCTAATTGCAATGCCCCTTGTAGGCCAAGTGTAATTTCGGTTTGCATATCCGCCAGTTTTTTCTGAATTAACTGTGTCGCGGCCAAGGGGCGCCCGAAAATAATACGTTCCATTGCATAGTTACGTGCCGCATGCCAGCAGAATTCTGCCGCACCCATCGCGCCCCATGCGATACCGTAACGGGCATTATTCAGGCACATGAACGGACCTTTCAGCCCACGCATATCGGGAAAGGCATTTTCTTCGGGTACAAAAACATCGTCCATGACGATTTCCCCTGTGATTGAGGCGCGCAGGGACATTTTACCCTCGATTTTAGGTGCAGACAGCCCATCCATACCTTTTTCAAGCACAAAACCGCGGATGGCATTATCTTCGGACGTATCTTTGGCCCAAACCACGAAAACATCGGCAATCGGTGAATTCGTGATCCACATTTTTGTACCGCTCAGGCGATATCCACCATCGACTTTTTTGGCACGCGTTTTCATGGATGCGGGGTCCGATCCTGCATCAGGCTCTGTCAGGCCGAAACAACCAACCAGCTCACCGGTACCAAGGCCGGGTAAAAACTTGTCCTTAACGGCATCTGTACCGAATGCGTAAATTGGATACATCACCAATGATGATTGCACGGAACAAGCGCTGCGGTATCCGGAATCGACACGTTCAACCTCGCGTGCAATCAGTCCATAGGAAACGTAATTCACACCCGCACAACCGTAGCCGTCAATCGTCGGACCCAGCAGGCCCATTTCGCCCATCTCGCGCATGATGTCACGGTCGAAATGTTCGTGGCGGGCGGCCTCCAGAACGCGGGGCATTAATTTATCCTGACAATATTGACGGGCAGAATCACGGATCATGCGTTCGTCTTCGGTCAGTTGGCTGTCGAGATGCAGTGGGTCTTGCCAGTCAAATTCAGCGCGTTTCATGATGGTTGCCTTTCTGATATTTAATTTCTACATTAAATATAGAGCAGGCTTTAATTCAGGGCAAAGGGAATGTCAGATCCATTACGCGGGCGCGAGGTTATTATCGAATTTTATCCGGTGGGGCATTTTGTCAAAGTCACCGCAATGGATACGAAAACGCTGACTGAAATATCAATTCAGGGGCCTGCAAATGCGGGAGAGGCCATGTTGAAACGCAATGCGCTTAAGCGTCTGGAATATGTTTTGCGCAAGAACGGGCATATTGAATAAACGACTTGAAGAATTTGTAAAACTACCCTATCTAGTAGGTGGGTGAATTTTTTAACAATCAAAGCGCAAGATATAGTATGTCGCTCAAAAAATATAAAATCGTAATTGCTTCGGATCATGCGGGTTTTGACCTGAAAGAAAGCTTGGGTGTATGGCTGACCAAACATGGTCACGACGTTAAGGATTTAGGGCCGCATTCAGACGAGTCTGTTGATTATCCTGATTTCGGCAAAAAGCTTGGGGATGCTATGACCGCAGGGGAGGCTGAATTCGGTATTGCAATCTGTGGCAGCGGAATCGGCATTTCAATCGCAGTTAATCGTTTTTCAGCTGTTCGTTCGGCATTGTGCCGTGATAAAGATGATGCGTTTATGGCGCGCCTACATAATGATGCAAATGTCTTGGCCCTGGGGGCAAGAAAAACAGATGATAAAACCGCAAAAGATATTGTACGGGTCTTTTTGGATACTGAATTTGAAGGGGGCCGACATGCCCGCCGCGTCGAAAAACTTGGGAGTTGCTCATGACACAATATTTTTTCAATGCACCGCTTAGCTATACGGATGAAGATGTTTTTGAAAGCATTCAACGTGAAGTTGACCGTCAACAGCATCAGGTCGAGCTGATTGCTTCGGAAAATATCGTATCACGCGCCGTTATGGAGGCACAGGGATCGGTCCTGACTAATAAATACGCCGAAGGCTATCCAAATAAACGTTATTACGGTGGATGCGAATATGTCGATGAAACCGAAACGCTGGCGATCGAGCGCGCGAAAAAGCTGTTTGGTTGCGGCTTTGCCAATGTGCAACCGCATTCAGGGGCTCAGGCCAATCAGGCTGTGTTTCAGGCGCTCTTGCAGCCGGGTGATACGTTTTTGGGTATGGCGCTGGATCAGGGCGGACATTTGACGCATGGTTCACCAGCCAACCAATCAGGTAAATGGTTTAAGGCGATTACATACGGTATCAAAGATGATGGCCGCATTGATTATGCGGAGTTGGAAAAACTGGCTGTCGAACATGAACCGAAATTGATTATCGCGGGGGCGTCTGCCTATCCACTTGAAATTAATTTTGCCGAATTTCGCAATATCGCAGACAAGGTCGGTGCCTACTTGATGGTCGATATGGCGCATTATGCCGGTTTAATTGCAGCGGGCGAGTATAACTCACCATTCCCGCATGCACATGTTGTGACTACGACAACGCATAAAACCTTGCGTGGGCCACGCGGTGGAATGGTTTTGACGAATGACGAGGGAATTGCCAAGAAAATCAATTCAGCCGTATTTCCCGGCTTGCAGGGTGGCCCTTTGGAGCATGTTATTGCGGCCAAGGCCGTCGCATTCGGCGAGGCATTGAAGCCGGAATTCAAAAGTTATATCAAGGCTGTAAAAGAAAATGCAAAGGTAATGGCGGATGTTCTGACGACGGGTGGCCTTGCTATGGTTGCGGGCGGAACAAAATCGCATATGGTTTTGGTCGACCTGCGTCCGATTGGCTTGACAGGTAAGGCGGCTGAAAAAGCACTGGATCGCGCGGGTCTAACCTGTAATAAAAACGCCGTACCCAATGATCCGGAATCGCCATTTGTAACCTCCGGTATTCGCCTTGGATCGCCTGCGGGAACATCGCGCGGTTTCCGTACTGATGAATTTAAACAGATTTCTGAAGCGATCCTAACGGTTCTGAATGGCTTGGCTGAAAACGGCGAAGATGGAAACAGTGCTGTTGAAAGCAAGGTTAAGGAAGAAATGAAAGATCTTTGTTTGAGGTTCCCAATTTATTCTTATTTATCAAATTAATGTCTATATGTTCTGAGGTTATGCATGAAGTGCCCATATTGTGAAAATGAAGATACGCAGGTTAAAGATTCCCGTTCAACAGAGGAAGGGGCAGCAATTCGCCGTCGTCGGATTTGCCCTGAATGTGAAGGACGCTTTACAACCTTTGAACGCGTTCAGTTGCGTGAGCTGACAGTCGTCAAAGGTGATGGACGCCGCGAGCCATTTGATCGTGAAAAATTGCTGCGGTCTTTTAGACTTTGTTTGCAAAAGCGTCCTGTTGAGGATGATAAAATTGAAAACACGGTGACATCATTGGTGCGGCAGCTTGAAACATCAGGTGAAAACGATATTACAACGCAGCAGATTGGTGCGATGGCAATGGAGGCGATTGCAAACCTAGACCCGGTTGCTTATGTGCGCTATGCATCGGTTTATAAAGATTTTCGTGAAGTCGGCGATTTTGATCAGTTTTTAGGCGATCTGAAAGAAACCTATGATAATGCAGATCAAAAAGAAAACGCGCCCAAAAAAGAGCGCGCTTAAAAATTCGGTGTTTCATTCAAATCTTAACTTAGCCGACGCGTGGAAAGTTAGAAAGATCGTTTGGCATAGCATGAAATCTAACTTTACCAACTTTTGCCGGCATTGAACGTGTTTGTTCTGTAGCGGTTTGTTGCGCGCTTGCGGTGTTAAATCCGTCTCGTTTGTTTGTTTCTGTCATTTTAATCTCCGTTGTTGTAATATAAATATCAATTTACCGTATTTAAAGTAACACAATTTTATAATTATGTCAACACCATTGGTGTATTGTTTAGGTTTCATATCTTGCCTCATTTCATCATTTGCTTTAACTTTGGAATATATTAACTGGAGAGGATTTGTATGTCTGCGCCGTCAGAACTTACAGAAAAGGTGAAAGATGCTGCCGCTGCGCTGGAAGAGGCTGTTGCAGCCGAAGAAGGTAAGCAGGCTGTTGATTCGGCCGAGCCTAAAAACATCATTGAAATTGACCAAGAGCTGCAAAACCAGGCCGCTGATATTATCCAGAACAGTGATTTTATATTCGAGTCAGCCGTTTGGGGGCAGGTATCGATCATTCTGATCATTCTGGGCCTTGCCTTTATGATTGGCCGCAGGCTCAGCGAGCGTCTTGATCAGAAAATTGCATCCCTAGATTTTAAAACGACGCGTAAAATCAGTGTCAAAGTTATACGCAGGTTGCCCAGACTGGTTGTACCGGCCGTATCGGCGACGATTTTATATCTGGTAGCCAAAGTTGTTCAATTCTATGGCATGGCGTCAAACTTGTTGATGATTGGTGCGGGGCTCAGTTTTGCCTTGCTGTGCGTGATATTTGCGGTGTCCTTTATTAAATCCAGGGTGTTGTCGCGGTGGGTCGCCAAACTTGCGGTTATTGTAACTGCGCTGCATTTATTTGGCTGGTGGGATATCAGCATGATGACGCTGCAAAATATCAAATTCGGTATCGCATCGCACCAGATCAGTATGCTGGCGGTTTTAAAGGGGCTGATGTATTTCGTGATCTTTTTATGGATTGCGCGGTTGCTGTCAGCAGTCTTTGAAAAACAGATTAAGGCGGCAGACGAATTAACGCCGTCCCTGAAAGTTTTATTCAGCAAATTGATGAAGATTTTCCTGATCTTTATCGCGGTCATGTTTGGATTAAACGCGATCGGGGTCGATCTGACATCCTTTGCCATCTTCGGTGGTGCCATCGGTGTCGGTTTGGGTTTTGGTTTGCAGAAAGTCGTATCGAACTTTATTTCGGGTATTATCCTGTTGTTGGACCGCTCGATCAAGCCCGGCGACGTCATTGCAATCGACGGGCCGAATGGCGAGCAAACATTCGGTTGGGTGAATACATTGGGCGCGCGTTATGTTTCGATTATTCGCCGCGATGGTAAGGAACATTTGATCCCGAACGAAATCATGATTACCGAGCGCGTTGAAAACTGGTCATTCAGTAACAACGATATTCGTATCAGTATTCCGATCGGTGTGTCCTATCACTCCGATTTGAATAAAGCGCGCGAGCTTTGCATCGAAGCCGTTAATGAAGAGCCCCGCGTCAAAGAATTCCCAAAGCCTCTGTGTCATGTAACGGGCTTTGGTGATAACAGCGTCGATCTTGAAATCCGTGGCTGGATTAATGACCCGGTAAACGGTATTGCAAATGTCATCAGTGAAATTCTGGTGCGCGTCTGGGAAAAATTTCATGAACACGATATTGAAATTCCATTCCCGCAGCGCGATCTGCATTTGCGATCTGTGGATGAAGAGCTTCTCAAGAAAATGGGCTTTGTGAAGGCGGCGTCTAAAGCGAGCCCGAAATCTGAATAAATTTGTAGATCACAGCGATCAGCAAGGTAAATATCACAAGGGATTGAAAGATAACGAAAACCAGTAATGCATGAAAGCGTCGCTGTTTTTTAATCTCTTCTTTTGTAGGTGTTTTTGTCATAGGGGGCACCATATAAAAATTCTTTATCATTGACAATAAAATTATCTTTTCATAACTTTCGTGTCTGGAGAAAGCACTATGCAACACATCGATGTCATCATATCCGAAGCCGGACATTTACAACGCCTAGATAAGGCACTGGCACTGGAATTGCCCGAATATTCACGCGCGCGACTTCAGGAATTGATTCAGGCGGAAAACGTTCTTTTTAAGGGGCAGGCGATTACCAGCGCCAAAACAAAAGTTCAGTTAGGTCAAAAATATGTTGTGATGGTGCCGCCGCCTGTCGAGGCTGACCCGGAAGCGGAAGACATTCCGCTGAACATTGTTTATGAAGACGAAGACTTGATGGTCATTAACAAGGAGCCTGACATTGTTGTACACCCTGCAGCGGGGCATGCTAAAGGAACCATGGTTAATGCATTGTTGCACCATTGCGGGGATGAATTGTCGGGCATTGGCGGGGTAAAACGTCCCGGAATCGTTCACCGTCTGGATAAGGAAACATCCGGCTTGATGGTTGTGGCAAAGCACGATCAGGCGCATAAACATCTGAGCGCGCAATTGAAAGACCGTAGCCTCAGCCGTGTCTATCAAGCCTTTGTCTGGGGCGTGCCGAGCCCGCGATCAGGTGAAATTGAAACCCAGTTGGGGCGCGATTCCCGCGACCGTAAAAAACGTGCTGTTGTGTACTCGGGTGGAAAAGATGCGGTTACGGAATATAGCATTTTAAAACAATACGGGACATTGGCATCACTGGTTGAATGTCGCCTGCAAACAGGGCGAACCCACCAGATCCGCGTACATATGGCACATATTAACCATTGGCTGATCGGGGATCCGGCATACGGACGACCATATCTGGAAAAGTTTTTACGTGGCCGTATTCGTTTAACCAAGGAAATTGCGGAAGAGTTGAAAAAATTTCCCCGCCAGGCCCTGCATGCGGCTGAAATAGGCTTTATACATCCAAAAACCGAAGAGTTTATGTCTTTTTCTGCACCGCTACCGGATGATATGGCAGCATTACAACGCTTGCTGTTATCCATGAATGCCTCTAAAATTAAATAAGGATAAAAAGGGCTGAAATATGAACGAAGAAATCAAAAACCCAGGTGTTGTAAAGCTGCATGAAATTGACCCGGGCCTGCGCAAGGTCCGTGTTGCAATCGGATGGGATGCACCTGAAAAAACAAGCGGCTATGATCTTGATCTTGATGCCAGTCTTTTCATTTTAAACCGTGAAAATGCTGTGCGCTTTGACGAAGATTTTATCTTTTACAACAATCTGTCTTCGGATAACGGGGCTGTAGTTCACGGTGGAGATGATAGAAACGGACGTAGTGATGGGGATGACGAAATCATTGAAATTGATCTTGACAATCTGCCTTATGATATCGATAGGCTGGTCTTTGTTATATCAATCCATAATGCCCGCGACCGTATGCAAAGTTTTAAAGACGTAAATTCAGATTATATTCGCCTGATCAATGCGGAAACAGGTACTGAGATTTCACGTTTTGATATGGTCTGTGATACATCGGACAATATCGCCTATGAATTGGCTGCCTTGTTGCGTAAGCCAGATGGTTGGGAATTCGAACGTCTTCAAAAGCCGCACGCCGAAGGGCTGTATGGCATAGCCCGTGATTATGGTGTTCATGTCGCCGAAAATTAACAACATAATTACGTAAAAATCTATTGACATATTAAGATTCTTTCTTTAATTTATCATTCAGCTTATGAAAATAAAAAAGTTGTAAAGGGTCAAAAATGTCAAAAAATATTAGAGCCGCATTCAAAGAAACCACCGAAGAAGTCCTGACGCAAGATGCAAAAACCTTTGTGAAATCAGGGCGTTTGACCAAAGAAGAAATTCTGTCGAATGTTTGGAGCAGCGCTGATGAAGGGGCACGTTTTCTGGCGGCAGCGCGTGACAAGGCCTATGCGTTGAATGACCACAACATCGTGAAAATGGATAAATTCAAAAAGCGTACAAAATATGCCTTGTGCGGTGAAACGATGTTGATGACATTCTTCACAACCCGCGCCTTTATGCAGTTTTGGGGTATTGATGATATGGAAGGCCAGGATTTGTATCTTGGCGTTGCAGGTACAACGGCTCTTAGCTTAGGTGTCTCCGCTGGACGCGTCTATGCCCAATACCAACTTATGGAAGCAGCGTTCGATCAGCTTGAAAAGGGTAATAAAGGAACGGGAATCGGTTTTATTGTCGGTGGTTTGTCATTGGCGGCTATGCATTCATTCTTTATCGCTTTTCAAGCGGCAGAAGAAGCATTGATCACCGAGCTTGAACAAATTAACGAAGAGATTTCTGAAATCCAAGAGGCTCAGGCTGAAGCCGTTGAACGTCAGGTAGAATACCGCGATGCCATGTCAGTTGACAACGATCCGCAGGTTCGTGCCTTGACACAAGAGCTAACGGCATTGCGTGCAGAACAAGGTGCCTTGATAGCATCAGACGGTCCGTTGCTTGACGGTTCACCCGATAACGACCGCGCAGCACAAGCGCGCCTGGATGCTATTGAAAGTGAAATCGAGACACGCGAAAGCCGCTTGGAACAGCTGCGTGCAAATGCCACTCCGGTTACGATTGATGTCGGATCCATCACGGCGGAAGATATGCGCAAGTTAGAGATGCTAAATGATCGTGCCGAAGAGCTGACCGAGGCACTGAATGATTCAAAATGGCCGATTTTTGAATCGCCGAAAACATTCTTTGAAACAATGAGCATTGGTGCGGCGCTTTCTGTTTTGAACGGTGCGGCCGGTTATTTCGAACATCAGCGCAAAGAACTTGAAGAAATGCCGCACGCAACACCTGAAAATACAATGAACCCGCTGCGCAACCGTCAACATGCCAGTAAAACCCCAAGCTTTATGGGTTGTAACATCGTTGACATGTCTGCGGAGGATTGCCTGAAGAATTTTGAAATTATCCAGCGCGCCCTGGATGATGTGACAAACCCTGAAACGGTACGTGCAAGCCTGAAGGAAAACGTTGCCCATCAGGTAAACAATTACCGCAAGGCCTTGAATGTTGCCTTGGAACAATCGTTGATATCCGAAGGCGTCTACCGTAGTCGCCTTGGCAAGTTGGAAAAAGTTGCAGATCAGGCTCATATGGAACTGGATTCAAAGCAGGCCATACAGCGTATTAACAAGTTGTTCTCAGTCGAGGCCAGTTTTGCCGGCGAAGCATCGCTGTCAAAATTTGAAGTCAAAAGAACACGTGCACAGGCCGGCGGTCTGAAAAAATAAGAAAATGTGTAAAGGATGCAGATATCAAACGCCCTAAAATCTTTCGGTGACAGGTTTCGTCAGGATATTCAGACGATAAAATCCTATATCCAAAATGAAGTGCGTCCATATCTGACAGATAAAAATCACCGCCAGACTGTAAAAACCGCAAAAGCCGCCAGAAAAAAAGCGCAGCGCTTTCAACATCGCACGAATATTGCACAGCAAAAACATTTCATAAAATCTGTTAACCGCTCGGATAAACACGATTTTACAATCAGAACCTATGGCACATTCAAAAGATATCGCAGGGCGCATGCGTTTTATGCGAGCCCCGTGTCAAAAATGTGGCGGGCGCTTTCACGTCAGCCTTTTTATGTCCGTATCCCCGTAATTATAAGCGCTTTTGCGGGTGCTAAAATGCTGTCATTGGCAGCAATTCCCTTTGTATTTATCGGCATGTATGGCCTGAATATCGGTAACCGTTTGGCAACAGGCAGCCTTGCAAAATCAGCACGGGATCTACGTAAAGACGGATTGGATGCGCCTTATCATTTTTATGCGCAGGATGAAAAACTTTTACACCCCATGGCACGCACACGGGGACAGTCTGTTGAGATAAAAAAAGATATCACGATGGAAACCCCGGTACAAAACGCAGCCCGCCCGATGTGGTTGGTGCAGGGGTTCGATTTTGAACAAAACCGCAAAGATGGCTTGAAAACGGTACATGCTGCTACTTACGAAGCTTTGATGTTTGGGAAAACGGATCAACTGTCACTGACTGAAGATGTGTTGGCGGACGCGGCAGACAGTCTCATCAAAATTCTGTTCCCGGAAAAAACAGAGGAACAAAAAACTGATATGCTTAAGGGCTGGAACAGCGAGCAGCGTTATGTTTTGTTCTCGGACAAAACACATGAATTCAAATCGATGTTCAGCCGCGTTGCGGAAAAAGACCAATTGTCTAAAGCATCCCTACGCGATGCGATTGTTTTTGCGATTGCCCCGTTTTGCAAGGAAAAGGCAAATTCAAAAACAGGCCTGTCGCTGTTAACGGGTAAAATCACAGTTCAGGATTTAAATGCGCTGGTTAAATTGCGCGCAAGCGGCAGGCGTATTTCTAAAGCTGATGCGGCTGAAATTACACAGCGTTTGTATGATAGACGATTTGAGGATATGTCTTTTCAGAATATCGTGAAAACCGTTGTCGAATTTGATGATAAAGAAAAACAGCTTTTTGATATGATCTGGAAAGAGGGGCAATACCGCCGCATTTTCAATTTTGATCAGATTTGCGACATCATTGAAAATTATAATGGCTGGGGGCAGACAGCCCTGCAAATCGCCGGCAACGATTACGCTCGTGATATGACGGGCGAGATCATTTCCGAATTGATAGAGCCCGCGAATGAAGGCTGGGCAATGGATTACCTTGATTTATTGACAGATCGCCCGCGGGCATCACAGGCAATGCAAAGCCTGTTAGGCAAGGGACGACATACAGCTATCCGTGATATTGTGAAGTCTCAGGGGCTTGCATCCGAATTTGCGCTTTGCCAGATGGCGGGCACAGAAAATCCGGCACGGGATGTTGCTGTGACATCATCATGCCCGACTGCAAAACGTCTTGCGGAAATGCGTATCTAGTTACTTCTTGGGTTTCTTCGGGGCTGTACCATAACGGTTTTTAATCACATCATAGGCAGCGCGCATGCCAATCGCGTCACCACCCATTGGACGTCCGGGGCGGTTTTCTGCGCGCCATGCCCATGTATCAATGTGAACCCACTTTTTTGAATCATCGATAAATTTCTTCAAAAACAGCGCTGCTGTAATCGCGCCGCCCTGACCACCACCTGTATGGCAGATATCGGCGATATTATTGCCACGCATTCTGGCATACAGATCGTTCAGCAATGGTAGTTGCCACAGCGGATCCTGCAGGCTTTGTCCGGCTTTTTCGAATTCATCCGCCAGATCGTCATTGTCTGTGAATAGCGGTGGAACATCAGGCCCCAATGCAACACGCGCCGCACCAGTCAGTGTTGCAAAGTCAATAATCAGATCAGGTTTATCTTTTGCGGCCTCTGCTAAGGCATCAGCCAAAATCAATCGCCCTTCAGCATCGGTATTTTCGATTTCAACTGTTAACCCCTTGCGACTGGGGTATACATCGCCGGGGCGCATGGCGCGGCCGTTTATAGAATTTTCAACCGCCGGAATTAAAACACGTAACTGCACGTTCAAATCATTTTCCATGATCATGCGCGCAAGGCCCAGAACGTGGGCGGCGCCGCCCATATCTTTTTTCATGATGCCCATTGATCCGCCGGGCTTAATGTTGTTTCCGCCCGTATCAAATACGACCCCTTTACCGACCAATGTCACCTTTGGCGCGTCTTTCGGTCCCCAGCTGAAATCAATCAGACGCGGGGCGCGGTCAGACCCTTTGCCGACGGCGTGTACCAATGGATAATTTTTTTTCAAAAGCTCTTCGCCGACAATGTCTGTCTTGCATTTGCCATTGAATTCTTTGGCAAGTGTTTGGGCGGCCTTTGACAGCTCCTCCGGCCCCAGATCATTGGCGGGTGTGTTCACAAGGTCACGGACCAAGGTTACGGCGCTGATTGTGCTCTCAACCAGTTTCGCGTCAGCCTTTGGCGGCATAACCAGTTTGTTCGGTTTTTCATTTTTCTTTTCGAAATAGGCATCAAAGCGATATTGTCCAAGTGCCCAGCCGATTGCGGCCTGTGTCGCATCGTGCTCGTTCAGCGGCGCATCAATGAAATAGGCGCGGGCGGGAAGGTCTTTTGAAATTTGTGCATAGCTGTATAGCTTGTCTGCTTTATCAATTCCAACTAGAACGCGCGTGGGGTAGCCGTCTTTGTCAAATAGCTGCAAAACGCTTTGTGGTGCACCTTTAAAACGGTTGGCTTTGACATAGGCGCGTGTACGCTCGTCCTGCTCTTCCAGCCATAATTTCAGCTTTTTCGGGGTGATTGGCGTAACGGGTACGGCCTCGTTTGATTTCTTAGTGAAAAATTCGCTCATGTTTTCAGGACTCCCCAAATGATTTTCATGTGTTAAGATGGCTTTTAATGTAATTCACAGGCGGTAAAATTTCAATGCAAAACACAATCATATATCTGATCGGGCACGCCGGAACGGGCAAATACACCATTGCCAAGGAGCTGTGTAAACATATTGACGCCAAACTGGTCGATAACCATTACATCAATAATCCTGTGTTTAATTTGCTTGAAATGACAGATGAAGAATTGCCGGAAAAGGTCTGGGATCTGACTGACCGCGTCAAAAGCATTATTTTTGAAACAATCGCAGAGCTCTCCCCCAAACATTACAATTTTATCATGACAAATGTTTTGTATGAAGATGAGGCACGCGATCATAAGAATTTTTATAAATTGATGGAATTGGCAGAAGACCGCAGTTCTACATTTGTGCCGGTCCTTTTGGATATTTCGGAAGAGGCTTTGGTCAAACGCAGAACGGATAAAGGGCGCAAAGAACGGCTGAAGGATACCTCTGCCGAAAACGCCCGTCGTGAATATGCGGAGAAGGAAATTCTTGCTTTTGAACACGATAATCGGTTTGATATTGATGTCAGTGATATCCCGCCAGATGAAACCGCGGCAAAAATTCTGGAACATATTCAAAAAAACTGTTGACAGAATGGGGCATTTTCCAATATTGTCCCTAAGATATTTGGATTCTTTTAGGACAAGTAAGGATAAAATCATGTCTAGAAAATGTGAACTGACAGGTAAAGCCGTAATGAGCGGTAACAACGTATCACACGCGAACAACAGAACACGTCGTCGTTTTCTGCCGAATTTGCAGCCAATTTCGTTTTGGAGTGATGCTCTGGAGCGCCGCGTATCTGTAAAGGCGTCAACAGCCGGTATCCGCACAGTTGATAAAGTCGGCGGCATTGATAAATTCGTCATGAGCAAGGCAAAAACAAAATTGAGCCCTGTTTTGGCTAAACTTCGCAAATCTATTGAAAAAGCCGAGAAATCAAAAGCGGCTTCTAAATAAGAATTTTGCAATGATATTTTGATCGCCCGCCTCAGACCCTCCTGGCGGGCGTTTTTATTTAAGGACTGTAAATGACGAATTACCCGCATTTTGGCTTTGATATCACGTATAAATCGCCGAATTCACGTGCCCGAACGGGTGTATTGAAAACGCCGCACGGTGACATTGAAACGCCGAACTTTATTTTTTGCGGGACCAAGGCCACAGTTAAAAGTGTTCTGCCCGATGATCTAAAGCGCGCAAGAACCGACATCATCCTTGCCAATACATATCATTTAATGCTGCAACCCGGCGCGGATATTATCGAGAAAATGGGTGGCTTGCATAAATTCATGAATTGGAACGGCCCGATGCTGACCGACAGCGGCGGATATCAGATTTTCGCCATGGGCTTTGGGTCTGTATCAAATGAAATCAAAGGCAGCGGTACACGTTATAAAGACAAATCGCTCTTGAAAATTACAGAGGAGGGCGCCCATTTCCGCGCCTATACCGATGGGCACAAAGTCTTTTTAACGCCGGAAAAAGCCATGAAGATTCAGCGCCAGTTGGGCCCCGATCTGGTGGTGCAGCTTGATGAATGTACACCCTTTCACGCCTCACGCGATTATACAGCCCGGGCGATGATGATGAGCCGCCGCTGGGGCGATCGCTGTCTGACGGAGTTTATGGCCCATAATGACGGAAAACAGGCGACATATGGCACTGTATCGGGCGGCGTATATGAAGATTTGCGTAAACAGAGTGCCGAAGCCAATGCCGAGCGTGATTTCTTCGCCGTCGCGATTGCTGATTGTCTGGGTAACAGTAAAGAGCAAATGTATGATGTCGTGGCCTTTACCATGCCACATGTTCACCCCGATCGCCCTGTGCATTTGCTGGGCATTGGCGGGATCGGTGACATCCTGACGCAGGTCAGGCAGGGAATTGATACATTTGACTGTGTATCGCCGACGCGTATTGCTCGCCATGGCTGGGCCCTGAAAAAAGGCGCGCCCAAGGAACGTTTAAACCTGCGCAATGCTGAATACCGTGAAAACCCCGATCCGATTGATGCGGACTGTGAATGCCATACCTGCGAAAATTACAGCACAGCTTATTTGCATCATATGTTCAAGGCCAAGGAATTCGTCGGTATGCAGCTGGTTTCAATTCACAATATATACACAATGAATCGTCTGATGCGTGAAGTGCGTGAAGCGATCCGCACTGAAACCCTTGATCAACTGCATAAAGAATGGTGCCCGGAATAACCCCTTAATTTTATTGACATAAGGGCGGCCTAGGTATAATTTGGCTTTATGGATAACAGCCAGTCATTAAAAGAGCGATTTGAAGAGGCTTTGGTAACAAAAGATGAAGGTCTTTTGGGGCAGGCGATATTCAGGGCTGCTCAAAAAGGTGATATTGAATACGTTAAAAAATTATATTCTGCGGGTGCTGATCCATTTGACTATATCTATAAAGATACTGAGTTGAACTCACTTGGCATCGCACTGATTAATAATCATCTTGAAGTCGTTGATTTTTTTATCTCTCGTGACCCACAAATGGATAAAAAAGACTATGTCAAAAATTTAGCAAAAGAACTTATAGCGCCAGATAAAAATGTTGAAAAACAAATAAAAAATAAATTTCAGACATTTAAAAACTTTTACAGCTACTTTGAAAAGGATTTTGAAAGACCTGCGGGGCTCTTGGATAAGGCTGTTAAACTGGAGAGGTCAGAGATTTTCCATTTTCTTCTGGTTAGAAACGATATCGAATGGGAGCAATTGAATTCATGGTTAGAGTTTGTCGTTGCAACGCAGTTTGAAGAAATCAAATCGAGCATTGAGAGTTTTAAGGTTTTCAAAAGCATAGAGGGCACTGTTAAACACACTTCAAAAAGCAAGTATGATGATAAGGCCGATCTTTCCACGCATGATTTGTTGAATGTTAAATGCCAATTCGGTTTTGACGGCCTTTTCTTTCAGGTGCCGCAGTTTGTTATGGGGCTGTTCAGTCATCGCGCCGAAGAGATATTGGAAAAAATACATGATCAAATAAACCTGCAGGATGTTGTTTTTGGAAAGATGACGTTTGAAGATATCTTGGTGCGTTCCCAGACGCGTGGACTATATACTCAGGTGAAAACGCATTCGTTGTTGCATAAGCCATTTATGAAGCCCAAGCACAAACCTTTAAGGCGGTATTCATGATGGATCAAACAAACCAAATTAATTTATATAAGAAAGCAGATCACGCGCTGACAAATAACAGTTGGGATCTGATCAACAACAGTTTATACGATATGGCGGCAATCGGTGATGTTGAATATGTTCAAAAGCTTTTGGATGCCGGGGGATCGGGATATGAATTGGCAAAAGGCCGAACGAAAAACGCGCTGTGTGCAGCTTTTGATAATCGTCATGCCGAAGTTTTTGCTATGTTGCAAGATGCCAAGACAAAGCAGCTTGATCTGAGTAAAGATGCCCAAGTAAACCGTATGTTTACCCATTTATTGGGGCCTGCGGACCCCGAAAATTATGTTATGCTATCAAAATCCAAGGCGGATGCTGTTTTTTATGCTCAGTTATTAAAGCATTACGAGAAAGAGGCGCGAGTCCATCTTTTCAATCATAAAGAGCATGCCGTGGCTCATGGATATCTAGAAGTTTTAAAAGTTATGCTGACCTTGCATCCGATCAATTTTATGGGTCTTAATAAACTGACCGAGGTTGCTTCAATGAAAGATCAGCCAGATATCTTTCATTATCTGCAAGGGTTCAAGGTACTTAGAACTATAAATAAGGCTATAGAGGCAACATCAAAAGACCGCTATGACGGCATAGCCAGCCTGTCTTCGGATGATCTTATCTATAAAATGTGTACGCAGGGACAGGGAAATATCCAGTTTCAGGTGCCGCAGTTTGTCTATGGCCTATATAGTAACCGCGCCTATGATGTTCTTCAAAAAATTCATGATAAAGTGCAACCTAACCAAATTATATTCAGCAACATTACATTCGCAGATATCTTGCACTATACCAAAACTCAAAATCTATATGCGGAAATCAATACAAAACAAGCCTTGGAAAAGGCGATGTCTAAAAAACGCCGATCACCTCTTAGGCGCTTTTAGGCCGTCAAAGAAATTAACTTTTTCTTATCCTCTTGAAATTAGAATATATTTAACTGTCGCGATCTGGCAGTAAGGGGGTATTTTGGCCGAAAATACAGAAATAATTCATAACAATGTACTGGTTCGACATATAGGTGATATGGCGATTTGGTTGTCGACCTTTGTCGGTTTGCCCCCTGACGATGGCTGTTTGCTACCGTCCTTGCCGTTGGTGGAAACAGGTTTGCCGATCCATATATGTGGAAATCTTAAAATACAGCACAAAAAAATCGAAGAGGTCGCCGGTAAAATAAAAGACAACAACACCCCTGATCAAAGCGATTACAAGATGTTGCACAAAGAGTTTCAGGCCTATATCGCCGCCCTGTTGGATGCGGAAGAGGAAAGAAAGAAAATTGTTGAAACCGAACTGATGCTGCTGTCGCGTGACGAAGTGATGTCCGAGTTAAGGCGTGAAATGAGCCGTCTGGAGCGTAACCACACTGTATTTTGTCTGGCAAGCCTGTGTGTGGACCAAACGGATGAATGGCAAAATACCGAAGTCCAAAGAATTTTGAACAAAAAAATCCATAAACTGCTGCGTGATTTTGATGATTGCTACAATTTGGGCAATACCGAGGCGATCTTGTGTCTAAAAGATACTGATCTGCTTGATGCTAAAAACATTCTGCTGCGTCTTTGCAAGCAGATAGACGAAGCGGATTTCGGCGGCAAAGGCATTACCGTTTCATGCGGCGTTACCGAGCCTGTTGAGGGGGACCGTGTAGAAACGCTGATTAAAGGGATTGAATTCGAACGTAATGAAGCCCGTAAAGCCGGTGGCAATGCCGTGTTTGAATATGTCGAAAAAGCACCTTTGTCAAAACTCTCAAAAGGTGATAATCCTATTCAAAGCAACTAGATAGATGTTTTTTATAACGAATGGCTAAAGATATATACCATCATGCATTTGAATGCTTTCCTTATCCGCGTCTTTTAATCGACCGCGATCAAGGTGGTATTATCTTGAAAAAGATGAATCAAAAGGCTTGCAGTTATTTTGAGATCAAAGCGCAGGATGTCATTAATAAATCGATTGAAGATATTTTTTCGACAACCATTGCTACGCATATCACGCAATCTGCCAAAACATGTTTAAAGGTTAAAAAGCCCGTTTCTATAAATATTGCCCCTGAATTGCCGGGCGGGGTCAAGGTCTTGGCTTTTGTTTTGAACCCTGTCCTGAACGAGGCAGGCGAAGTCGAGTTTATCGATATGATAGGCAGCCCTGACCAGACGGGTGAAAAGAACATACAGCGCGAGCGTGATGATGCGATTTTGCTGCTGACATCCTTGTTTGATGCAACGGGTGTGGGAATTTTGGTAACCGATCATTTCGGCCGTATCGTACGTATTAACGAGACTTTTGAAAAAGAATACGGCTGGCATCCGAACGATCTGATGAATCAGGAGTTTGTCATTTTATTCCCGCCGGATGAAGTTGATGTTTCAAGAAAGCTACATAACGCCTTTATAGAAAAAGGAAAAAGCGGGACGAAAGAGATTCAGATTTTGCGCAAGGATGGGCAGTTACGTGATGTCTGGCTCAGCTCGGTCATGCTGGAATTAAGCCAGCAGCGCCGCTTTATTGTCTCAACTTTAAAAGACATCACCGAGCGCAAAAACATGATCCGTAATTTGCGCCATGCCAAAGAAATATCCGACGCTGCAAACAAGGCAAAATCGGCGTTCCTTGCGAATATGAGCCATGAGCTTCGCACGCCGTTAAATGCAATCATCGGTTTTACCGAAATGATGCGTAACGAAACATTTGGCCCGATCGGTAACGAGAAATATACCGAATACCTTGCGGATATCCATTTTTCATCCCGCCACTTGCTGGAAATTATTAACGATGTTCTGGATATGTCGAAAATTGAAGCAGGTAAAGTCGACCTGATCGAAAGCGACGTTGATCTGAATGATATCTTTAATTCGGTAAAAATGATCATGTCTGACCGTGCGCGCAGGGCCTCTATAGCCCTTAATTTCAAGGTCGCAACCGAAGTGCAGACATTAAAGGCGGATGCGCGCCTATTGCGTCAAATTCTGATTAATCTGGTTGCGAATGCGATTAAATTTTCGGATGGAGATACAAGGGTTGATGTGACCGCCAGCCCGATGTCTGAAAAAAGATATCTGCGTATTACTGTCGCCGATCAGGGCTGCGGGATTCCAAAGAACAAAATAGCCAAGGTTATGGAGCCGTTCGGCCAGGTACATGACCCAACGCGTTCACGCGGACAGGGTACAGGTTTGGGCCTGCCGCTGGCACGTGCGATGGTCGAGTTACATGGGGGCGAATTACTGATTGAATCCAGCCGCAACGTGGGGACTAAAATTCATCTCGATTTCCCAATCGAGCGCACAATCAACATGCCGAAAGAAAACCTACAGCCACAGGACCTTTAAATGTCCCGAATGCCAACAGAATTATTCGTATCTGCCAATATCCGCAAATGCCAAGGCCAGAATATGCCGGTCTATGTCGAACAAAAGGGCGACCCACAAAGCGGCATGATTTTGTTAAAGGTTCTGGACCGTGATTTTAAATGCCGCATATTCGGCCAAATGCGAGACATAGATGGGGATCTGAAATGGTTTGACCGTCTGCAGGGGGAAACGCTATCTGAAGGCGAAGCTTCAAATATCATCAACGCTGCCAAAGCCGGTGATCCTGACCTATGGGTCATAGAGGTTGAAACACCTGACGGAGAAAACCCGTTCGACGGAAAGGTGATCAGCTTTTGAATGGTGCGATCGAAAAATACAGGGCGATAAAAAAAGCCCGTCCCAAGAAATCAGGCATGGGGGGCCGTATCTTCGGTGCCATCTTTGGTCTGTTTTTTTTGGCCCCCGGCCTGCTTATTATGGGCTGGGGTGGGTATGATCTGTCAGAATGGATAAAGATACAAAGCTGGCAGCCCGTGCCCGGATATATAATCGATATTGATCTAAAGACATCTTCAGGGTCCGAAGGCGGAACGACATATAAGACAACGGCCTCCTATACCTATCGCTATAACGGGCGTGAATATAATGGTGATCGCGCGACGTTATATGACGGATCCTTTGATAATATCGGCAGTTTTCAGGAGGATGCAGCAAGAAAGCTGCGAAGACAGCGCGACGGCAAAACAGATGTGTATATTAATCCGGATGATCCTTCGGATTCAATTCTGATGCGTGATTTTCGTTGGGGTTTCTTTATTTTTAAATTTATCTTTGGGCTGATTTTTGCGGCGGTGGGGGCGGTGGTGGTCTATGCTTCGCTTGCTAAGAAAAACGAAAAATCATCCGAGTCGACGGTAAACCAGCAGAACAATCAGCCATGGTTTGATAATAAAAAATGGCAAACGCCTGAAATTTTGTCAGATGCCAAACTGTCCATGTGGGGTATGACGGGTTTCACGATTGTCTGGAATGCAATTACATTGCCTACGGTTATCTTGGCATTTCCGGAAATTCAAAAGGAAGAAAACTACTGGGGGCTGCTGGTCCTGTTATTTCCACTTGCAGGTCTGTTTATAGCGTATAAGGCCGCGCAAATGTGGCTTGAATACCGCCGCTTTGGTTTGACGCCATTCACCATGGACCCATTTCCGGGGGGGATTGGCGGGCAGGTTGGCGGGACGATTGATATCAAAGCGCGTTTGAAACACGATACGCAATACAAGATCAATTTGGCAAATATATATAGCTATGTCACGGGCAGTGGCGATGACAAGTCCCGCCGTGAAAATATTCTATGGGAAAAAACCGTGATTGCGCACGCTGAGCCCTATCTGGATGGAACGCGGCTTAGCTTTACAATCGATGTGCCTGCGGACGGTGTGCGCCCGTCTGATGCCCTACGCAATCATGAAGACTATGATTTATGGCGGGTGAACGTCACCTGTGATATTGATGGTGTCGATCTGGATCGCAATTTTGAGATTCCCGTATATGCCACAGGCGAAAAATCACGAAATATCTCCCATCGTATCATAGAGGATATGAAATCAGGCGATGACGAGTATAACGATAAGATGGTGGATCAGCACTTGCCTTTACGCCAGAGCATGCAAGGTTACGAGTTATATTATCCATATTTTAGAAATATTAAATCCGGAATAGGGGGGCTGGTATTTGGCGCCATATTCGCAGGTGTGGCAATCTTTACCTTTTATGAAAGTGATGTCCCTTATGTCTTTACTACGGTTTTTGGCCTGGTTGGCGGATTGATAATTTTATTTTCAATCTATTCCATGACCAATAGCCTGCATGTTTATTCAGATGGAGTCTATCTATATTCACGGCGAAAGATATTAGGAGTGCCGTTCGGGCGGCGTGCGATGTTATTGAATGATATCCGTGATCTGAAAATTGCAAATTCGTCGACCTATAATGCCGGTAAGAAACAGTTGTCTTATTATCAGATCAGGGCCTTAGATGGTGGGCGCAAGAAGATGACAATCGCCGAAGGGCTACCGGGCCGCAATGTTGCGGAGCGCGCGGTTGAAGAGATTAAAGGAACGTTCAATATCTCCATTGATTCTGAAGCTTAAGGGCTTGAAAGCTTTATTCGGGCGGGTAATTAAAAAACAAAACTTGACATTATGTTAAATTTTTGTTACGCTTTTAAAAATCAGAAAAAGAGGTAAATATGCCAGATATCAAGAACAATAAAGACAATTCTCACAACGGTTCACCTAAAGTTGAGTGCGATTGGGCGAAAACGCTGCTATCTGTTTCGAATCAAATTAGTGAGTTAAGGCTTCAGATTGAATGTGTTTACGAGTTTCTTGAAGAAAAGGACTCTAACAGCACGTTCCTAAACGGATGCGAGAAAAAAACAGCTGAAATGGAAGCGGAGCTATATGCTATTGAGGAAGAGTTGTTTGACGAGACTGATAGCAAGTTAAATTACGAAGACTATCACGATATGATTTTCGGCGCTGATCAAAAGGTTGATGCCTGGACAAAAGAAGCCAAGAAAATTCTTCGTGCCCTGAAGTCGTACGATAATATTTCTGCTGTGCAGGCTATGCACCGCAAAAGTGCCGAAAAACCCGCGCTTAAGGCAAAGCCGAAAGCTGAAAAGGGTAATAAACCAAAGTTGGCTGAGGGGAATATGGCTGCATATATTTTTGCCGAACCTTCCTTAAAAGAAGACCGTCGCAAAATAAAATAAAGCGCTTTACCCTTTCTTTTTCATTGGGAATCCCCTATAAATCGGGGCATGACAGATAAAAACGACATCATTAAAAAACGCCGCACCTTTGCGATTATTTCCCACCCGGATGCCGGTAAAACGACGCTGACTGAAAAACTGCTGTTGTTCGGCGGTGCGATCCAGATGGCGGGGGCTGTTAAAGCCAAGGGCGAACGCAGACGCGCCACATCCGACTGGATGAAGGTCGAACAGGAGCGCGGGATTTCGGTCGCCTCATCCGTCATGACATTCGATTACATGGGCAATACCTTTAACCTTCTGGATACACCGGGGCACGAGGATTTCTCTGAAGATACCTACCGCGTTTTGACGGCTGTTGATTCCGCGATCATGGTGATTGATGCTGCGAAGGGTATCGAACAACAAACCCGCAAGTTATTCGAGGTTTGCCGCTTGCGCGATATGCCGATCATGACCTTTGTCAACAAGATGGACCGCGAAGCGCGCGAGCCGTTTGAAATTCTAGATGAAATCGAACAGGCGCTGGCACTTGATGTCACGCCCGCAAGCTGGCCGATTGGAATGGGACGTGATTTTCTGGGATGTTACGATCTGTTCAAAGACAAGCTGATCATGATGGGGAAATCCAAAGGCGACCGCCCTGACGATGGCGAAGCCTGCAGCGGTATTGATGATCCGAAACTGGATGGCATATTGCCCGACTGGGCGGTAGCGCAATTGCGCGAGCAGGTTGATATGGCCCGCGGACTTTGCCCTGATTTTGACCAGCAGGCTTATCTGGACGGCACGATGACCCCCGTCTTCTTTGGATCGGCGCTGAATAACTTTGGCGTGCGTGAAATGCTGCAGGGCCTTGGTAGTTATGCGCCCAGCCCGCGCCCGCAAACAACCGCCGAACGCGTTGTTGACCCGACAGAGGACAAAGTATCAGCTTTCGTTTTTAAAATTCAGGCGAATATGGACCCGAAACACCGCGACCGCATGGCTTTTGCGCGTCTTTCATCTGGGCATTTCAAGCGCGGCATGAAATTAAAACATGTACGCAGTGGCAAGCAGATTAACATCCATAATCCGCAGATGTTCTTTGCGCAGGATCGTGAAACGGCCGAAGAAGCCTGGGCAGGCGATATCATAGGTATTCCAAACCACGGTAACCTTCGCATCGGTGACACGCTGACCGAGGGCGAGGATTTGCATGTAACAGGTATCCCCAGTTTTGCCCCTGAACTGTTAAAGCGCGTTCTGCCTGAAGACCCGATGAAAGCCAAACACCTTAGCAAGGCCCTTCAGCAACTGGCGGAGGAGGGCGTTGCCCGTGTCTTCAAACCCTTACTGGATTCCAGCTGGGTTGTTGGCGTTGTCGGCGTTCTGCAATTTGAAGTTTTGGCTGACCGTATCCGCACGGAATATAACGTGCCCGTCAAATTCGAACAGGCCGCGCTGCACACCGCGCGCTGGTTATCAGCTCCGCATGATAAAATTAAAGAATTTACCGAGAAAAACCGTGCAAATGTTGCCGAAGATCACGATGGTGATTGGGTGTTTCTGGCGCGGAACGCTTGGCATCTGGAAGATGCGGAAAAGAACTGGCCGAATATCAAGTTTTTGGCTGTGAAAGAGCAAAATCTTAACGCAGCTTAGGCTTGTTCGTTTTAGGCTCTGCTTTGGCGTTGCTGTCCTTTACGGGTCGCAGGGTAAAATACCCGCCTTCAAAAACTTCTTTCCGCACCAGAGATATTTGCATTATATCGTCCGCAGTAATAAAAATCTTATCCCCAGGTTCGGCAAATTGGGTCATGTTTCCTGTCCCGATTTGCATCGGACTATCAACATCCAGAATATAATGCGGCTTTTCGATATGCAGAATAATGTCGGGCTCGTCTGTGGCCTCGACGCTATATAGAGGATATTCGCCGGGAACTTGCTTTGATGCGTGGGTCACAAAGGTGCTTCTGACTTTTCCGGTCGCATTGAACATATCGGACAGGCTGGGGTCACGAATATCGCCATCGTAAATGTCGGATTTATTGATCATGACAACGGTATCATCGCCGGCCGTCTCTTCACTTATTACGCGTTCGCCGTCTGCAGCAACATATACACTGTTAACAGTCTGACCCATTTTGGGGTGGGCTGTGCGATATGTATAGACTTTATGCGCCTTGAGTGCCTTTTCAAGATCGGATTTTGGCGGACAATTGAAAAAGGGGCGTTTTATATCCGATTTGCCGGGATAGTCTAGTGAATGATTGCGAAGCTTATCATATCCAATTGCGACAATGATTTGACCATCACTTTGCAGCGTTATAAAGCTGTTGACCCCTTCAATAATGTCACGGTTGATCCCCGTTTTCTGCACGGCATATTCCAACGGCGGGGTAAAAAATGCCCGTCTTGGGTTTTTATCATTATGACGAAATGCGGAATTATTTGACCATCCGCATGTGGGTCTGATTTCCATGTAGGAAAGACCGTTTTTTAATTCGGATGCTTTGTAATGCCCGTCTGTCGTCATATCGAAAACAGGATCTTCGGGCGCGCCGCCGTCACGCAGGTATTTATACATATGTTCAAAAAACATGGTGTATTGAATAGGGGCAATCGGTGAAAAGCCCAGTTCATCCATCAGTTTTTCCGAATATTCAATTTCATCAATAAAGTCAGGTCTTGCTTTACCATGAACCATGCAAATTTCATCGACATAGTGTTTTCCGTTTGGCAATTGTGCCAAGGCATAAAGCGTGCCATAGAAAAATTGGTTGTCCGAGATTGTTTCTTGCTGAGCGGTCATAGTATTGCACCTGCATAAATAATGAGCAGATACATACTAACAAGCGCTTATTGTTATGTCAACTTGTTTATGATTTTTTGTAATAGGCTTTGCTTTGGCGCATCCACCAGATCAAGTTTCGGTGGAATATAGGAAATCAGCTCGTCGAGTGTTGCTGTGAACTGTTCCAAATCGTCAAAACTGGGCGGGGTGCCTTCGTCAATATCCGGTAATTGAATCGATAGAGTGTCATCCAGCGCGATGCGGGTCAGATCCATTGATCCCTCCAACATACCCAATGCGTTCCGTAACTTTGATACGTATTTTTTGCGGGCCTGTGCAGATTTAAAATCGCTGCTGATTTTTTTGTATTGCGTCAATGTACTGTCGCATTTGCGCAGTTTTTGATCAACTTGCCTAAATTCATGTAAGGCCATTTCGTAATTGGCGCGGGCTTCGTCCACGAACGGTGCCTCTAATGCATCACCTACTGCTCCTAAAGGTTGATGCTCGGGAGTATCATAGATATCAAGTGCGGCCTTCATTTCTTCAAGGTGCGTTCGGGCTGTGACCCATTCATCGGATGCGTCCTGAATAAACTCCTGCCAGACGCGTTCTTCGCTGTCGTAATCCTGATATTTTCCGATTTGTTTTTCAAGTAGGGTAACGGTTTGACCGGCAGCGGTCACCAAATTGGATATTACGTTTCGTGTCATTACAGGGTCATCTGCGACGCATAGCGCCACGACCTGTTTTCGTGCGTGTGAATACGACAAAGTGGCTTCCCCCCCAACCTGTCTTTTGACCGTAACTAAGTTCTTTTAGCTCTGGTGAATTTAACCTTAACTTGTCCAGAATATCAGCAAAGGGTAAACATCCATTTAATTTTATTGACATAAGGCTGTGTTTTTGTTAGAAAATGACCAACTCAATCATAAAAGGATAATAAAATGGCCCAATATAATGGCGTAGACAAAGAAGAAATCGTGGCAAGTATTGATGGTGTCTTAGACCTCATTCTTGCGGATGGCAAAATTTCCCATTCCGAGCGCGCTGTTTATGATTGGATTGATGGTCGTAAATTGGCGATATTGCGCCAATCATCATCAGATGAAGAATTAGCCCGAAACATGCGCCTGACCGGTGCGGACAAGATTTTTGCACAGAATGGTGGTTTTCTGCTACGCCTTGAATTCAACTGCTCAAGCGCCAAAGACCTCAAGACAATAGAGCGTCTTAAATCATGGAATGCGTTTAATACCGAAAACCGCCCTGTTTTCAAGAAATAGCGCGTTTAAAACTTGCAATATATTGATTCGTCTGTCATACAAAGCGTACTAAATTAGTCTTATAAGCTTTTTGTAAGGATTACACATGTTACGCATGGGAAAAATGACAGATTACGCTTTTATTATCCTCGATGTTCTCGCGGATAATACCGAGCGGCCATTGAGTGCGCAGGCCGTATCGGCTTTGTCGAAACTGCCCGAGCCGACTGTTTCGAAAATACTGAAAATCTTGACCAAAGGCAATCTGATTTATTCCGTTCGCGGCGCGGGCGGGGGATATCACCTCAGTAAGCTGGTGAACGAGATTTCCGTTCTGGATGTTCTGGAGGCCATGGAGGGCCGCATATCTATGGTTGAATGTATCGATAGTCCGCATACATGTGTCGTAATTGAAAATTGTCCCATACAGGGACGTTGGAACGGTATTAATGCTGTTTTGCGCGGCGCATTGTCGGAATGGTCGCTGGATGATTTAAAACAGGGGCGGGCCGCATAATGTCGAACAGATTTGCACAGGAAACGCTGGATACCGTTAAAAACCTTGAAAAATATGATGCAGGGTTTGTGACCGATATTGAAATGGAAAAGGCACCAAAAGGCCTTAACGAAGATATCATCCGTTTTATATCCGCCAAAAAGAAAGAGCCCGAATGGCTGTTGGAAGAACGCCTGAAGGCTTACAAGCATTGGCAGGATATGCCGGAGCCGAATTGGGCAAAACTGAAGATCGATCCAATTGATTATAACGATGCTTATTATTACGCAGCCCCCAAGCGTGACGAGGATAAACCCGAAACGCTGGACGATGTTGACCCCAAAATTCTGGAGACATACGAAAAGCTGGGCATTCCGCTGAAAGAACAAGAAATTCTGGCAGGTGTTAAAACCCGTAAAGTCGCGGTTGATGCCGTATTCGATAGTGTATCTGTTGCGACAACTTTCCGCGAGGAATTGAAAAAGGCGGGCGTTGTTTTCTGCTCGATATCCGAAGCGGTGCAGGAATACCCCGATATGGTCAAAAAATATCTGGGATCGGTCGTGCCGATGACAGATAACAAACATGCCTGCCTGAATGCGGCGGTCTTTACCGATGGAACATTCGTTTATATTCCAAAGGGCGTCAGATGCCCGATGGAATTGTCGACTTATTTCCGCATCAACGAAGCCAATACAGGCCAGTTTGAACGCACACTGATTATCGCGGACGAGGGTAGTTACGTGAGCTACCTTGAGGGTTGTACAGCCCCAATGCGCGATGAAAACCAGCTGCATGCGGCGGTGGTCGAGCTGATTGCGCTGGACGATGCAGAAATCAAATATTCGACCGTTCAAAACTGGTACCCCGGGGATGAAAACGGCAAGGGCGGGATTTATAATTTCGTGACGAAACGCGGGATTTGCAAGGGCAAGAATTCCAAAATTTCATGGACGCAGGTTGAGACAGGATCGGCGATTACTTGGAAATATCCATCCTGCATTTTGGCGGGTGAAAATTCAGTCGGTGAATTTTATTCCGTTGCCATTACGAACAATTATCAGCAGGCCGATACGGGCACCAAGATGATCCATCTGGGTAAAAACACAAAATCCCGCATAATCGCTAAGGGGATTTCAGCAGGTAAATCGGACAGTACATACCGCGGGTTGGTGCGCATTTCACCAAAGGCAGTTGGTGCGCGAAATTATACGCAATGTGATAGTTTGTTGATCGGTGATCAGTGCGGTGCGCATACGGTACCCTATATCGAAAATAAGAATATGTCGGCCGTCGTCGAACACGAAGCCACCACATCAAAAATCAGCGAAGATCAGCTGTTCTATTGCCAGCAGCGCGGTATTTCAGAAGAAGACGCGGTCGCCTTGATCGTGAATGGTTTCTGCCGCGAAGTTATGCAACACCTGCCGATGGAATTCGCCGTCGAGGCGCAAAAGCTGGTCGGTATCAGTTTAGAAGGAAGCGTAGGATAAAATGCTAAAAATAAAAAACTTACACGTTGAAATTGACGGAAAAGAAATTCTGAAAGGTCTGACCCTCGAGGTGCCGAAAGGCGAGGTTCATGCGATTATGGGGCCGAACGGATCGGGTAAATCAACGCTGTCCTATGTTGTCGCGGGGCGCGATGGTTATGAAGTAACCAAAGGCTCGATTGAATTTATGGGCAAAGACATTACCGAAATGGATCCGGACGAACGTGCGGCCTTGGGATTGTTCCTTGGGTTCCAATACCCTGTGGAAATTCCGGGTGTCACGACAACGAATTTTTTGAAAACGGCGATCAATGCACAGCGTAAAGCGCGTGGCGAGGACGATATCAGCCCTGTTGATTTCCTGAAATTGCAAAAGGCCAAAACCGAGCAGCTGGGTATTGTGCCCGATATGCTGAAGCGTGGCGTGAACGTAGGTTTCTCGGGTGGTGAAAAGAAACGCAACGAAGTTCTGCAATTATCGATGCTGGACCCGAAATTCGCCATTCTGGATGAAACAGATAGTGGTCTTGATATTGATGCGCTGAAGACAGTCGCTGAGGGCGTTAATGCGATGCGCGGATCTGAAAAAAGCTTTCTGGTGATTACGCACTATCAGCGCTTGCTGGATTATATCAAGCCGGATGTCGTGCATGTTTTGGCGCATGGAAAAATTCAAAAGACAGGCGGGCCTGAACTGGCGCACGAGCTGGAAGAAAAAGGCTACGAGGAATATATTAATGCTGCCTGAAACCCGACATGAAAATCCGGATTGGCTGGATGCGCTCAGGGAAACGGGCGCAGAAGTTTTTGCCGCAACCGGATTGCCGACCCCCGCGAACGAGGATTGGAAATATTCATCGCTGCGAAAATACGAGAAAGAAGGTTTTCAAATCTCTGACATTATTGGTGAAATTGACACCAATGATTTGCCCAAAAAGTTGCTGGATAAGCGCATTGTCTTTGTAAACGGCTTTTTCCAGCCCCGTCTGAGCGATCAGGTTGAAGGTCTAAAAGCTGTCAGCCTATTGGATTGGCTGTCGAATGAACCTGAGGCTGTGCAGGAAAACCTTGTTGATGTCGGCAATTTATCAGACATGCCCCTAAAGGCCGAAAACACAGCCCATATTCGTGATGGTGTGGCGCTGGTTTTGGACGCTGGCGTGCATATTGAAAAGCCGATTGAAATTCTTTATTTATCAACGACTAAGGGCGTTGAAGTTAAGCCAAAATATTATCTGCGCAATCTATTTGTATTGCATGATGGCGCGCATTTGAACGTGTTGGAAAACTATCAGGGGCAGGGCACGTATGCTGTTAACCATGTGTGTGATATTGCATTGCATGAAAATGCTGAATTCAAACATTATCGCCTGCAGAATGAAGATAAAAATGCCTATCATTTCTGCCATACACGCCTGATGCATCACGCCAGATCATCATATGAAACGGTGACTTGCACACGCGGTGCGTGCTTTTCACGACATGATATACAATCTCTATTGATTGGTGCGGAAGTTTCGTGTAATATCAATGGATTATACATGCTGAATGGGGTTCAGCATTTTGATACTAAAATTCTGGCCGACCATATGGAACCGAATGGCGTATCAAAACAGCTTTATAAGGGGATTTTAGATGATGAGACTCGCGCTGTTTTCCAGGGGAAAGTACACGTACGTCGTCCAGCACAAGGGACCGATGGACGCCAGCTTAGTCATGCGGTATTGCTCTCAACCGCAGCAGAAATTGATGCAAAGCCGGAACTAGAAATATACGCAGATGATGTTCAATGCGCGCACGGCGCAACATCGGGCGCTTTAGACGAAGATCCACTTTTTTATATGCAGTCACGCGGTATTCCAAAAGACCAAGCCCGCCGTTTGTTGCTGGGATCGTTCTTGTCCGAAGTGATTGAAGATATAGACTGCGCCGCAATTCAATCGATTTTTCAGGCCCAGATAGATGACTGGCTTTTGTCGCATCAGGGGGCGCTATGATTATGAGCACCAAACCCACGCAACTGCACGGTTTCGATGTTGAACGCATCAAAAAACAGTTTCCGGCCCTCAATAGTCAGGTTAACGGTAAGCCGATCTCTTTTCTGGATAGCGCCGCCAGCGCGCAAAAACCGGATGCGGTCATAGAGGCGATGGCAAAGGTTCAGCGCGAACATTACGCGAATGTTCATCGTGGTCTGTATAAATATTCGCAAGATACGACGACAGCTTTTGAGCAGGCGCGCCACACAGTTGCCACGTTTCTGAATGCGAACAGCGATAACGAGACAATTTTCACCAGAAATGCGACCGAGGCAATTAATCTGGTTGCCGCCAGCTGGGGTGCTGAAAACCTGACATCTGATGACGAGATTATCCTGACGGTTCTGGAACATCACGCCAATATTGTTCCTTGGCATATGCTGCGTGAAAAAATCGGCTTTAAAATCAAGGTTGTGCCGATATGCGATGATGGTGCAATTGATCTGGATGCCTATCAAAAGCTGCTGACAGATAAGGTCAAATTTGTGGGCTTGACGCATATGTCGAATGCGATGGGTACCATTCTGCCGGTTAAGCAAATGACAGAAATGGCCAAAGCATTCGGTGCAACTGTTTTAATTGATGCATCACAAGCGGTTGTACATATGGATGTCGATGTTCAGAATGTTGACTGTGATTTCCTATGCTTTACAGGGCACAAGCTGTATGGACCGACAGGTATAGGCGTTTTATGGGCGCGCGAAGACGTATTGAATAATATGCGTCCTTACCAAGGCGGCGGCGAAATGATCGAAAAAGTCAGCTTTGAAGAGATTACCTATAAAGATGCGCCAGCACGTTTCGAGGCCGGAACACCCGCAATCGTCGAGGCGATCGGTTTGGGCGCTGCCATTGATTGGCTGGGTCAATTTGACACAGCAGATATACAGGCCCATGAACGGGATATTCTGGATTATGCCATTCAGGAAATGCAAAAGATTAATGGTGTGACGCTTTATGGGCCGGATGATCGCGCCAGTATTTTGTCGTTTAATATTGATGGCGTCCATCCGCATGATGCGGGCACCATTTTTGACCAGATGGGTGTTGCCGTCCGCGCCGGACATCATTGTGCCCAGCCCTTGATGCAAGCGTTGAATGTCAGTTCGACTATTCGTGCATCATTTGCGATTTATAACGCACGCAATGATGTTGACAGACTGATCGAGGCTGTTAATAAAGTTAAAAAACTTTTTTGTTAAACTATAAGAGACGGGGAATATAACATATGCAGCACGTTGCTGATAAAGATATGATCAGAAACGCCTTTGGCGATGAGACGGACGATCTGGCACGTCCGCCGCATATTGACGCACCGATCAGCCATCCGCTGTGGCCTGCCATTGAAAAGGCGATGCAGGAAGTCTATGACCCTGAAATTCCCGTAAATATTTATGAATTAGGCCTTATATACCTTGTCGAAATAGATGATCAGGACAATATCAATGTTAAAATGAGCCTGACAGCACCAGGTTGTCCGGTTGCCGGTGAAATGCCGGGTATGGTGTCGGATGCGATTAAAACCGTTGAAGGCGTTGGAAAAATTGATGTCGAGCTGATCTGGGACCCGCCATGGGACCCCAGCTTTATGGCAGAAACAGCAAAACTACAACTAAACATGTTTTAAAATGACGAAGCAAATTATTACATTAACGGACAAAGCCGTAGAACGTGTCAAAAGCCTGATGGCCAAGGCGGACGAGGGGATATTGGGCCTGCGTGTCAAGATTACCTCGACAGGCTGTTCAGGTCATGCTTATAAAATCGAGTATGCTAAAGAAGAAAAAGCGGGTGAGGAAATCGTCGATCAGGGCGGTGCCCGCATTTACATTGATCCAATGGCAATCATGTATATTCTGGGCAGTGAAATGGATTACGAAGAAGATACGCTGCAATCGCAATTTGTCTTCAACAATCCGAACGAAGCCAGTCGCTGTGGTTGCGGAGAATCTTTTCAGTTAAAGACAGAAGCTCTGGGTGCAGAGGCTTAACAATAAAGTTAATAAATAGTAAAAAAAATGAACCACACCCCTTATGTGTTCGTTTGAATGGGTGAGAGAGCTAAAAACCATTACTGATTGACAGGGGAATAATCATGAAAATATTTCATAGATACGGATTTTTTCTTGTATTGGCCGTATGTGTGCTGTTGCCAACCCAGGTATGGGCATATCATGCCCAGCTGGATGGGCTGTTAAAATCATACGTATCGCCGGCGGAACAACATGGTATTAATTATCTGGCAGTTGATTACGATAGCTGGGCAAATGATACGCGTCATCAGGAGGTTGTGAACCTGATCAAAGAAACCTACCCTGAGACAATTGACAGCGAAAATGCAAAAAAAGCTTTCTGGATAAATGCCTATAATGTGTTGACCATTGATATGATTGTGCAAACAGGGGAGCGTGAAACAGTTAGCAACCTTGGCGATGCCCTGAAATCGCCTTTTTCGACCTATAAATGGAAGATTGGCGGAAAAGAATATACTCTGGAACAGATAAAAAGTGACATATTACGCCCCATGGGTGATCCGCGTGTCTTGTTTGCGGTTACTTCGGCAACGATCACCAGCCCTGATCTAAGGCGCGAGTCTTATCGTCCTGCTCGCCTTGAGGGGCAATTGCGCGATCAAGTCTTGATCGCATTTAACAATACGACCAAGGGGATTCAGTTTGACGGGGATATTGTCCGGGTTCCGCAGTTTATGAACGAATATAAGATGGACTTTAAGAAAGGCGATTTGAAAACTTGGCTACAGGGGTATTATCCCGATGATATTGATGGTGATAGCCAAATAGGCTTTTTTCAGCGTAATATGGCTTTAAATGCGCCGCCGCCCAAAGAGACAGCAGTGAATGATTAAAGCTTTAAAATTTTAGCAATAAAAAAGGCCCCAATCGGGGCCTTCATTTTAAACTTGTTTCGACTTTAAGCCGAAGGCGCATCCATTTTTCTTTGTGGTGCAGAAGGTGCCATCGCTGCTCTTTGTACTTGCGCCGAGCGCAGTGTACCACCAACTTCAGCAGGGCTTAAAGCTGTAATCTCGATTGTAGCATTCATTGCTTGCGAATATTGTTCCATGGTTTCCTCCTAACACATCATAATAGAGACATAGACTTATAAGTTTGAAAGAAAAGCCTCTATATGATTATTGTATCCCATATTTTTCAATTCTTCAATTATATGATATGCCTTAAAGGTTTCTATTTGGTTAATTTCATAGGCAACCGCGCACATATAGGCTATTTTATCGCCCTTTTTGACCCGTGTGGTTTCCAGAATCTCTTCATCACTTTTTTTGGCTGAAGGCTGTTTCAGACCATCATATTCCTGCATAATCTGGCGAATCGCCCCTGTTAGAAGAAGTATGAAGCGTGATGGTTGGGCAGGGTCAGCTGATTTCAAAACAATGACAACTTCCTTTTCGCCACTTACATATGATGTTTCTTCGGGCCCGCGTGTCACCCTGATCTGGATGTCGTTCTCGCGTATAAAGTTTATCAGTTCGATACCAACAGGTACATTTGACAGGACATCCAGTCCGAACTTGATCATTTTGTCTGAATCGGGGATTTCAGGTTTGAAATTACGGTCAAATATATTTTGTGTCGGGATCTGGCTCATGGTCTGTTAATCGCTGATATATTTATGTTCGATCGGGGATTGGGGGAAATGAATGCCTTGTAACAGCAAAGTCTGGTCTTTGATGGTGATAAGTCCCCGTCGATGAACGTTGATCTGGGCTGATATCAGGCTTCCGCCATAATATAGGGTTGCCCGAATTTTGAAGCTTTGGTTATCAGGGTCTTCGCTAACGTCAAGTGGCACGAAATGCTCGCGCACACTGTCTTGCTGGTTTTGCGGCAGAGAGCCCAGCATCGGTAGTCCTTCGGGCGACTTGATAAGATAGATGTCTCCATCAGGTCCCTGAACCTGTGCAAAAAAGAAATCGATGTAGGGAACAACCGTATCGGCAGACAATTCAATACCGTCATGATCATTCACATCATATAGGGTGTTTGCCAAACCATCAAGTGTGTAGAATTTATCCTCCGCCTCGCTGCCCAGATAATCCATTGTAAAGCAGGGCATGGTCGCATAATTTGTTAAACGATAGAGTTTAAAACGATTATAGAAAGGAAGAATGCGGCAGGTGACTTCGGTCAGTTGCTTTGAAAACACGGCAGCATCAGCCTGCGCACCGATGGTTCGCATGACTTCCGCCGCTTGTTCGTGCGGCAATCTTTGCCAATTTGGTTTTTCCATTCAAAAGACCCCATGGAAATGTAAACTTCCCGTCCTTTAAAGCTAGCGTTTTACGTGAGAAAGTGCAAGGTCTAGCAGCGTTTCATCTTGACCATCTTGAAAGGCCAATTCGCTGAGGGTTCGCCGCCACAATCGTCCCCCGTACTGACCATGGAACAGGCCGAGTATATGACGGGTGATATCTTTTAAGGCAGTGCCTTTTTTTAATTCGTTTTGAACGTACGGTTTCAACCCTTCAATAACATCGGGGCGGGTTAAAGGGCTGTCGTTATTGTATATTTCCCGTTCGATCTCAGCCAGAAAGTAAGGATTCTGATAGGCTTCACGGCCGATCATCGCCCCATCACAGTATGGAATTGCCTCTTTAATGTGTTCGATCGTTTTAATCCCGCCGTTCAGTTCGATTTTCAGATGTGGAAAATCGCGCTTTAATTGATATACACGATCCCAGTTTAACGGAGGAATCGTACGATTATCTTTGGGGCTAAGGCCGTTTAGCCATGCTTTGCGCGCATGAATGATAAATAACTCGCAGCCTTTTTCAGCAATTGTACCGACAAAATCAGTCAGGAATTCGTAAGAATCCTGCTCGTCAATGCCGATGCGTGTTTTAACGGTGACGGGCGTGTCTGTCACCTGTTTCATCGCGTCAACACATTCGGCGACCCGGGTCGGTTCGGCCATCAGGCAGGCACCAAAAGCCCCGCGCTGCACACGCTCACTGGGACAGCCGCAATTGATGTTGATCTCGTCGTAATTATATTTATTGGCGATTTTTGTTGCCGCTGCCATATCCTGGGGATCGGATCCGCCAAGCTGCAGTGCGACGGGATGTTCTTCGTCGTTATATTGCAGGTGGAATTCGGCATCGCCGTTTATCAATGCGCCTGTTGTCAGCATAACTGTATAAAGCCATATACTCGGCGATATGAGGCGCAAAAAATAGCGGTCATGCTTATCTGTCCAGCCCATCATCGGGGCGACGCTGATTCTGAAATTGTCCATTTCTTTCATGGCGGCTTTATATCATATTATGACCAGTCAGGGCTATTGTTTTTTTGTCTTTTTCTTTTGCCGACAAGTTTGCTAGACTTTCGTTCATGTGGAGATATCTAACATATATATTGCCTTTTCTTTTTTGTGCGCCTGTATGGGCGCAAGATCTACAATTAAACGCCTCCCAAGGTAGTGGTTTGCCATTGCCGCGCTTTGTAAGCCTTGTATCAAACGAGGTTAATATGCGCACGGGGCCGGGGCTGAAATATCCGATCACATGGGTACTGGTGCGCGAGGATCTGCCCGTTGAAATTATACGTGAATTCGATACGTGGCGTGAAATCCGTACAATTGACGGAGACGAAGGCTGGGTGCATAGCAGCTTGCTTTCGGGCAAAAGGACAGCCATCGTCAGCCCATATACGCGCCGTGTATATAAAGGTGCATCAGAGGATTCTCGTCCACTAGCTGAAATACAGCCGGGTGTCATCGTTAATGTCGTGGAATGTGAAAAGGAATGGTGCAAAATTGATGTGCTGAATTATGATGGCTGGATGCCCAAGGATGCATTGTGGGGAACCTATATGCACGAAGAATTTAACGAATAAGCATGCCTTATAAATGATGGGCAAGGATAATTGGGGATAATTTTGGATTCAAAACAAACAATCGAAGAAGCGAAAATTCTGGATGAAATTCTAAAGCGCACTGCGATGCGCGAAGATGAAACAATAGACGAGCGTCTTTTTATCCTGCTTTTATCCGGTATGATGGCCGAAACCCTGATTGAATATGAAGAGCCCGATGCCGTAATGGAACAGAGCTTTCACCGCATATCACAGCTTTTGCACGTTACGCCAGTTCCCGACAATCTGGCTGAAGAAAAATTATCCCCACCATCTGAAATTGATTTATACAGTGAAGCAGGCCGGGAAATCGCACGTGAAGCAGCAGAACGCCTTGAAGGCGGTCTGCAAGATGTGCATGAAATCATCATTGCGATCACGTATAACGAGCTGCCGAAGTTTGAAGAGGACGGTGTCATGAGCGTCCCGGAAAGCTTGCGGATCATGATCGAGAGTGTCATTCAAACCGTTGTTTTCGAAATGGCGACCCAAGAGTTTGCCGACGTTTTAATTGAAGATTTCATCGATGATGGCTGGCCAATTACTGATGTCTTACTGACCCTTGGGGCGGCGTGCGGATATTATTACAGCCAAAACCATTCGGCTTCAGACGATAATGTTCTGGATGAAATGGTCAGCGTCATGTCGCGCGAAGCGATGCGCAACGGTATGACAGGATCGCAGCTGTGGCGTGGGCTTGATAGTGCCAATGATGATGCGACAACAGGTGTGACGCGCGATGTCACTGAATTGGTCGAGGTCTTTGACGAATTCTTTGATCTGGTTGGCCTTGATAATAACGAGGCACAGGCCGTATCGGTCGCCAAAACGGGCGGACGTATGGCGGCGCTGCTGGCAGGCGTTGATATGAGCATCATTCAACCATCTCTTGCCAAGGTTTTGCTGAAGACGGGCTTAAAACAGGGCATGAGCCTTCCGGAAAACAACGCCTAAGTCATTTAATCTATAACCTTGTCATTCAAGCCTAAACAACGTATATAAAAGCAGTAAGCAAAAAACAGCTGAGGGCTTTAAATATGAGTTTTGTTAAAAAAGATTCCTATACCTATGATGAAATCATCACCTGTGCCAAGGGCGAGATGTTTGGTCGCGGTAATCCGCAATTGCCGATGCCGCCAATGTTGATGTTTGATCGCATCACGCACGTGTCCGAAGACGGTGGCGCCTATGGCAAGGGCCAGATAGTCGCGGAATTTGATATCAAGCCTGACCTATGGTTCTTTGAATGCCATTTTGAAGGCGACCCTGTAATGCCGGGTTGTCTTGGTCTTGATGCCTTGTGGCAATTGACGGGATTTTATCTCGGCTGGTTTGGCGGCAAGGGTTCAGGCCGCGCATTGGGCGTGGGCGAAATTAAATTTGCAGATATGATTCTACCGGAACACAAACTGGTCACATACACGATTGATTTCAAGCGTGTTGTAAATGGCCGCTTGGTTCTTGGAACCGCTGACGGCACAGTCAATTGTGATGGCAAAGATATCTATCAAGCTAAAGATTTAAAAGTCGGACTTTTCGAAAATAAAAGACTTCAGGATTAAGGAGTAAAACATGACACGTCGCGTCGTCGTAACGGGTTTAGGTATTGTTTCATGTATCGGTAGCGATCAGGACACAGTCGTTGATTCCCTTAAAAAAATGAAGTCAGGGATTGTCAAAGCCGATAAATACGAAGAAATCGGTTTCAGATCACAGGTGCACGGTGTGCCGAAAATTGATTTGGATGACCCGGACCTGATTGATCGTAAATTAAAACGCTTTATGGGTCCCGGATCACAATATAATTATATCGCCATGCAACGTGCGATCGAAGATTCAGGCCTAGATGAGCATGATGTATCTAATGAGCGCACAGGTATCATCATGGGCTCCGGCGGGGCATCGACATCAAATGTTGTTGAATCTGCTGATGTTGCACGCGAACGTGGCCCGAAACGTATTGGTCCTTATATGGTGCCACGTACGATGGCTTCAACGGCCTCGGCAACCTTGGCAACCCCATTCAAAATCAAAGGCGTAAATTATTCAATCAGCTCGGCCTGTTCAACATCTGCGCATTGCATTGGCAATGGAATGGAGCAAATTCAGTTGGGCAAACAAGATATTGTCTTCGCTGGCGGCAGCGAGGAATTGGACTGGACGCTCTCCGTCATGTTTGATGGTATGGGTGCCATGTCTTCAAAATATAACGATACGCCTGATAAAGCATCACGCGCCTATGACGCTGATCGCGACGGTTTTGTTATTGCCGGCGGAGCAGGGGTTCTGGTTCTGGAAGAATTGGAACACGCCAAAGCGCGCGGCGCGAAAATCTACGGCGAATTGGTTGGCTATGGCGCAACATCTGACGGCTATGATATGGTGGCCCCATCGGGTGAAGGTGGAATGCGTTCCATGAAGATGGCATTATCAACCTTGCCTGAAGGCACAAAAATTGACTATATCAACACACACGGTACATCGACGCCAGCAGGTGACATTACCGAGCTGAACGCGATTAAAGAAGTATTCGGCGATGATGTTCCGTATATCTCATCGACAAAATCTTTGACGGGGCATTCATTGGGTGCAACCGGCGTGCAGGAAGCGATTTACAGCCTTCTGATGATGAAACACGGGTTTATGGTCGGATCGGCCAATATTGAAAATCTGGACGAGGGGGCCAAAGGCTTTCCAATCTTGCAGGAAACAAAAGATGCTGAAGTAAACGCCGTTTTATCGAATAGTTTCGGATTTGGCGGCACAAACGCCACATTGGTTTTTGCAAAATATAAAGATTAACATTCATTGGGGGATATAATGACACAATTAATGAAGGGCAAAAAAGGGTTGGTCATGGGCGTTGCAAACGACCATTCGATCGCATGGGGCATCGCCAAAACACTTCACGAACATGGCGCAGAAATGGCATTTACCTATCAGGGTGATGCCTTTGGCAAGCGTGTTAAACCACTGGCAGAATCAATCGGCGCAAAGCATGTTTGGGAATGCGACGTCTCCAAAGAAGAAAGCCTTGATGATCTTTTCAAAAACCTTGAAAAAACATGGGGCAAAATTGATTTTGTCGTGCATGCAATTGCCTATTCAGATAAAGAAGAATTAAAGGGCGAATATGTTGATACATCGCTCGGTAACTTTTTAAACTCCATGCATATATCTTGCTATTCCTTTACATCGATTGCCCGTCGTGCGCGCAAACTGATGACAGATGGCGGCAGCATGATCACCCTGTCTTATCTGGGATCAGAACGCGTTATGCCGAACTACAACGTCATGGGCGTCGCGAAAGCAGCGCTTGAGGCCTCGGTTCGTTATCTGGCCTGTGATCTGGGACGTGATAACATTCGCGTCAATTCGATTTCGGCAGGACCGATGCGAACATTGGCAGGGGCGGTGATCGGATCAGCCCGCCAGACATTTAAATATACGGTGGATGCATCACCATTGGGGCGTCCGGTCACACTGGAAGAATTGGGCGGCACAGCCCTTTATTTCCTGAGCGACCTGTCAGGTGCCGTCACGGGTGAAAACCATTATGTTGATTGCGGCTTTAATATCGTTGGCATGGCAAAGCCTGCGTGATCATAAAATATCTTCTATCAAATCAGGGTAATCACTGAAAACGCCGTGTACGCCCATATGAAATAAGTCGGCAGCAAGGCCGGCATCATTTATGGTGTAGGACAAAAGCGGTAAATCATATTCCAGATATTCGTGAATTTGCTCGTCTGTGGCGGCATTGCCATTGAAATTGATTGTAGAGGGACGCAGATATTCCAGCATCTTACGCCAATTCTCGTCAAGCTCTTCACTCTCGTTGATCAAAAAGCCGCGCGGCCAATTAGGAGCCATGTCAAATGCCGTTTCAAGGCAGGGGTATTTAAAGCTGGAAATCAGCGGGGGCTGCATATCTTCGGGCCAGATGCGGCTGGCTTCATCCAAGACGACCTCGGCCGTTTCAACTTCACGTCCTGCGCAGGGCTTGATTTCGATATTGACGTTCATGCCACGGTCAATACAGACATCCAGAACGTTTTCAAGTGTGGGAATGGGCTCGCCTATAAAGCTTTCGCCGAAATGACGCCCGGCGTCCATTTCTGCAATATCTTCATAGCTATGGTCTTTTACATCAGCATCCAAACCTGTAATACGTTTGAAATTATCATCGTGAAAGACAATCGGAATGCCGTCTTTTGTCAGTTTCACATCAAATTCCACCCAGGTCATGCCCATATCGGCTGCCGTGTGAAAGCCGACAAGTGTATTTTCCGGAGCATAACCGCGCACGCCGCGATGGCCGATAATTTTTGGAAGCTTCAGTGTCATATCTTTTCCTTTGCCCCTTTATAATATTTTCCAAGCGTAAAATATAGTGATATTAACATTGACATATTTCGTTAAACTTTGTAAATATGACGCATTAGTATGAAAAATAACCCCAGTAGCGTCAGGATACTTAAATGACAACTAAAACATCTACACCAGAAGATCTTAAAAAACTTAAAGAAATTGAAATTGACCTTAACATCCGCGGCCTTTGGAAAGGTTTTTGGAAAATTTGTTATGAAGCGCCAACAGGTGCCTTTAAATGGACAGCGCGCAAGGCCGATAAATTCTCTAAAGGCATGATGACAGGCCGCGCGGCGCTTGTCACAATGCCGATGGGTTTGATGATCAGAAACGGTGCAACCGTTGCTCATGATTGCGCTGATATGGATGGCGATAACGATAATGGCATGTATATGCGTTTCTTATCAGGTGCTTCAGGTCTGGCGGCTGCCGGTGCAGCTGCATGGTTTGGTGGAACGGCTCTGTACTCGGGCATTATTGCGAAATTTGCTTTGACAGGCCTTGTGACAAAGGGACTGACATTTACAGCAAGTGCCGTTGCTGCTGCATTCGTTGCCATCCCGGCCGGAACAGCAGGTGTCTTGGCTGCGTCAACAGCGATCGCCGTTGCTGCAACGACTTTGTCGGTTATTCCAGCTATTGCAAACATCCCAACAGCTTTTTCACGTACGGTTGCGCGTTGGAAGGGCAATAAGATTGATGAAAAGGCGCTTCAGGCTCAATTGGCTGAAAACTCGATCTCTTCACGTTACGACCGTAATCTTTTGAATACTGCCAAAAGCGCAGTCAGACAATTGGATGATGACGGCAAGAAAGAAATTCTGGCACAACTGAAAGAACAGTTTGAAACAGCTGCAACACCAGTAACTGTAACGACACAAACAGCGCCCGCCGCGAAAGCAAAACCAGCCGCGCCAGCGCAAAAATAAGAATAAAAAATTAGAAGGAAAGCCTGATGCTTTAGCGAGCGTCAGGCTTTTTTTTTGCCAGTTCGTCAATAAACCGGATATTAATTATATGTTTACCCGCTTATGTTAACTTTATTCTGTAGATTGTATAGGGGTAAGAAATGTTTAGTAGAAAATTTAATGTTTTGGTTGCAAAGGGGCTCGTAGCAACAGGCCGGTTACATCAGCTTAGTGCTATGCGCAGTTTTATTTCACAAGGGGATGTCTTTCTTCAACAGATAGCTGATGAATATGAATATTCAAATGCCAGAATACGAAACGAATTAAGACGAGAGAATGCTAAATATCTAAAAAAGGCAGCTAAGGTCTTTGAAAAAATCAAATTCAAAGATCAGGATGGTAACAAAGTTGAAAACCCTGGTTTTTTTGACAAAGAAAAAGGTGGCATATCTGAAGCCGCGCGAAACCTTTTATCCGGAAAAAGCCCTAAAGTCTAAATAAAAAGGGGCCCGAAGGCCCCTTAAATTTTTAGTGAATTAGAAATCAGCCTTCAGCGGCTTGTTTCTCGTCACCCGATTGGATTTCTTCACCGGTTTCCTGGTCAACAACTTTCATAGACAATTTGATTTTGCCTTTATTGTCGATGTTCAGGCATTTGGCGTAAACCATCTGACCTTCTTCCAGAACATCAGATACAGCGCCGATGCGCTCGTTTTTGATTTCTGAAATATGAACCAGACCATCGGTCTTGCCCATGATGTTTACGAATGCACCGAAATCAACGATGCGGACGACTTTACCGTGATAAATCACGCCTTGCTCGGGCTCGGCAACAATGTCTTTAATCCATGCAACGGCTTTCTTGCCTGATTCACCGTCAACAGCAGCAACATTGATTGTACCGTCTTCTTCGATGTCAATCTTTGTACCTGTTGTTTCGGTAATTTCACGGATAACAGAACCGCCTGAACCGATAACTTCGCGGATTTTATCAACCGGAATTTTGATGGTTGTAATCTGCGGTGCATAGTCAGACAAAGCTTCACGTGAGTTTTCAAGAGCCTCAGCCATTTTACCCAGAATATGCAGTCGGCCGTCTTTGGCTTGTGCCACAGCAGTGCGCATGATTTCTTCGGTAATGGATGTGATTTTGATATCCATCTGAAGGGCTGTAATACCGTCTTTGGTACCCGCAACTTTAAAGTCCATATCACCCAGGTGATCTTCGTCACCCAAGATGTCTGTCAGAACAGCAAAGTCATCGCCTTCCTTGATCAAGCCCATTGCAATACCTGCGACCGGCTTTTTCAGTGGAACACCGGCATCCATAAGCGCAAGGGATGTACCACATACTGTCGCCATAGATGATGAGCCGTTAGACTCTGTAATTTCCGATACGGCACGCAGTGTGTATGGGAAGTCTTCTTTGGCTGGAAGTAGCGGGTTAATCGCACGCCATGCCAATTTACCGTGACCAACTTCACGACGGCCTGGAGGGCCCACACGACCGGCTTCACCAACCGAATATGGCGGGAAGTTATAGTGTAGCATGAAGTTTGTTGACTGATCACCATCAAGGCTGTCAAAGCGCTGTTCGTCTTGCGCTGTGCCCAATGTTGTCGCAACGATCGCCTGTGTCTCACCGCGTGTGAACAGGGCAGAACCGTGAACGCGTGGTAGAATGCCAACTTCGGCTTTAATGTCGCGGACATCTGTTGTGCTACGGCCATCGATACGATCGCCTGATTTCAATACGGCACCACGCAGGATGTCGGATTCAATCTCTTTACAGATGCTGCCAACCATTTGTTCATTGACTGTTTCGCCATCTGCATATTTTGCAGCCGCTTCAGCGCGGGCTTCGGCCAGTGCTGTTTGACGATCCTGTTTAACCTTGATGCTATATGCTTTTTCAAAGGTTTTACCCATTTCTTTCGAAATTTTCTTCAGCAGGGCATCTTTGCTTTCGTCTTTGGCTGGCAAATCCCACGGATCTTTTGCCGCTTTTTCAGCAAGCTTGATGATGTTATCGATAACAGTCTGGCAGCCTTTCCAACCGAACATAACAGCGTCCAGCATAACATCTTCCGACAGTTCGCTGGCTTCTGATTCAACCATCAGAACGCCTTCGCGTGTACCTGCAACAATCAGATCCAACTTGCTGTCTTCCATTTGCGCAGGTGTCGGGTTCAAGATGAATTCACCGTCAATGTAACCTACACGTGCGCCGCCGATTGGGCCCATGAATGGAACACCCGAGATTGTCAGGGCAGCAGAGGCTGCAACCAAGGCCAGAATGTCAGGCGAGTTTTCCTGATCGTATGACAATACCGTACACATCACCAAAGTTTCATTCAAAAAGCCTTTGGCAAAGAGTGGACGGATCGGACGGTCGATCAAGCGTGATGTTAATGTTTCGTGTTCAGATGGGCGGCCTTCGCGTTTCAGGTATCCACCCGGGATGCGACCTGCCGCATAAAACTTTTCCTGATAGTGAACGGTCAACGGGAAGAAATCCTGACCTTCACGGATTGATTTGGCGGCTGTTGCAGCTGCCAGAACGGTTGTATCACCGTAAGTGGCCATAATGGCGCCGTCAGCCTGACGGGCGATGTGACCTGTTTCTAGTTTGAGCGTGCGTCCGGCAAGCTCGAATTCTACTGATTGTATATCAAACATATTTACTACTTTTCTTTCATTTATTGTCTGTCATCGGCCTATTCCGATAACAAAAGTTAACTAACACCAAATGTGTTGCCTTTTAATGGCATGAAAACCGTTGTAAGTCAAAGGTTTTAAAGAAAAATTAAGCATACCCGGTTACTATTATATGAAAAAAGGCGTGCGATGAAAAAAAGATCACTATTGATGGGATTGATATATGTGGAATTGAGCGTAATTGCATTTATTGGCGCTGCTTTTTATTCTCAGTATATTGACGAGTTTGGTGCGGGTGTGCCGATTGAGGCAGAAAATGCGCAGCAATCCACCCGTACATACAGATATCTTCACAATGAAGAAATTGAATTTGCAAAAGAGGTCTTCGGCGATCAGATCAATTACGAAGAAATCAGAATTGTATATCACAAGCTTCAAATTGAAAATAACAGCAATACGCCAGAAGGTTATAATATGGTGGCTTATGTTCCAGGAAACAGAGAAAAACTTGGAATACGCGGCAATGACATACATATGGGCCCCATGGTGGCCTGTGACAATTACGCATCAGGCGATTGTGATGAATATTCGCGCAGTGTTTTTATGCATGAAATGACGCATATTTATCAAAATCAACATGATGGCAGAGCAAACAGAGCTATTCGAAATGATCGTGATTACTCTGACAAGCTTGAACAAAATGTTCCGTTTGTAAATTATGGTATCGAGGAACAATCCGAGCTAGTTGAAGCCTATGTGCGCACTTGTATACTATACGACTATGGACCTGATATGTTTACAGAGCATGAAGTTGGGCAAATTGTCAGAGGTGCGCAAGATCCTTCGTGCATTTCTGAATCAGCAGAACCAAATGTGGCAACGGTTTTGGGGCGTCACTTCAATATCTCATCTCCTAGACAGCCGACATATTACAGAGTGATTTCAACCGGACCATCCGGAACGCGTTTTGAGAATATTGGAACAAAACCTTCTAAAAACTTTACCTCCTAATCGTTTTTGTTATCCTTATTTGTCTAGATGAAAGGATCTGAAATGAATAATCTGGTGTTGCTGCGTCACGGCCAAAGTGAATGGAATAAAGAAAACCGCTTTACGGGGTTTCACGATGTTGAATTGTCCGAACTTGGACGTGAAGAGGCGCGAAAGGCGGGTGTATCTTTGAATGATATCAGGTTTGATGCCGTTTATACCTCGACCCTTAAACGTGCGAACCATACGGCTGAAATAGCTTTGGACGCGTCGGGAAATAATGACCATTTGCGCGTAGGCGAGGGCTGGAATATGACCCGCCATGATGACTTGCGTGAACGCGACTATGGCGATTTAACAGGCCTGAACAAGGACGAGACGCGTGAAAAGTTTGGGGAAGAACAAGTCCATATCTGGCGACGCAGCTATGATGTGCCGCCGCCGGGCGGCGAGGCCCTGATCAATGTGGTCGAGCGCGTGAAACCATACTGGGAAAAACATATCAAGCCGCGCGTTGAAGCCGGCGAGAATATATTATTGGCCGCGCACGGTAATACCTTGCGTGCGATGATGATTATTCTGGGTGAAGCCACGCCGGATAATATCAACGAAGTTGAAATCCCGACGGGCGTGCCGATTGTCTTTGAATACAAAAACGGCGCGAAGGGATCGCACCGTTTCATCAGCTAGGTGACATAATTCTAATATTTTTTCATGCTTTAAGGAAATTAGTCTTTACAGCCTCTATTTCTATTCCTATTCTAACATTACATTCAAAAAAAATAGGGATAAAGCGATGAAAAAAGGTCGTCTGATTATTATGCGTCATGGTGAAACAGAATATAATGCGGACGGACGTATGACAGGTCATGCCAATGCAAAGCTGACCAAAGAAGGTGTTGAGCAAGGGCGTAGAACGGGATATGTCCTACGCAAATTTGACATTGATATCGCATATGCATCGCCTCTGGATCGCGCAAAGCAGACGTTAGAACTTGGACTTGAATTCGCCAATGCCCACAATAACCTTAAGAATAAAGACGGTAGCTGGAAACTTGAAATCCGCGAAAGCCTGATTGAAAAATCAGTCGGGGATTACACAGGTTTTTATAAAACGGATAAGCGTGTGACCTCGCTGAAACGTGATTTTAATTCGCGTCTTCCCAATGGCGAAAGCGACAAAGAAGTCGTTGCTCGTCTTAAGAAACTATACGAAGAAGAGCTGCTCCCCTTAATGGAAGAAGGCAAAACTGTTGTGATCTCTTGTCACTCGGTTGTTAAACGTATGTTTCATCTGGTCATAGGCGAATGTGAATATCAGGATCTTTATAAATTCAAAGTGCCAAATGCGCAGCCTTGGGTTATTGACTTTGAAAATGGGCAACGTGTTTCTTCGAAATATTACAATCCCGCCGAATTCATCGCTAACGATAATAAAGGCCTTGCTAATAAGCAAAGCAAAAAACAGTTCAAGTAATGATTTTTACATAATCGTTGACAATCGCCTTGTGTTATGCAAAAATGCTTGTAGTTTTTTTATAGCAAGAGGTGATTCGATGAAAAATTCAAATTGGGCAAAAGGTGCATTGGGTTTAATTATGGCAGGGGCCTTGGCCGCATGTGGCAGCAGTGCTGATGATGCGCAAAGCGATGGTACCCAGATAGAACAAAGCCAGACTTTGACAGATGCGGACCAGCGGTTTCTGGGGTTCCTCGAAACATCTTTGAATACATCGGCAGAAAACAACGTTTCCATTGGTGTTATGTATCAACAAGTGCGTGACGCATATAACAGCGCCGACAAAGATGTGTTGCGTCAGGCTATTTTTGATATGGGTGCAGGGAAAATTCAAGAAACGGCTATCAGTCAGCTTGAAACAGCTATCCAATCAGATCTTTTCCAAAACCCCGATAAAATGGCAGAAGTGTCCGAGAATATTTCGTTAGCTCTAAGTGCCCTGGCGCAAATGGACTCAATTGATGCGTCTGCGACATATAAAGATAATTTGTTTTTAAGCCTTTCAAATGCATTATATGACCCTTACATGGATCATTTAGCCCTGTCAGACAATTTATCGGTTGAGCAAGCCGTGCAGGCATCAGAAATTTTAACGGCTTTAGTTCGACATATTGATAGAACATCAGAAGCCCAATCAGCGACTCGTCAGGATTTAGATAGAATGCAAAGTCAGGCCGCGCGCGCTGTTATGGCGGCACTGAATTCAGAAGTTGATACATCAGACGGCACCAGCGAAGCTGAGCACGAAACCATGGTTGCGGCGGCTATTTTCCTACAGAAACTGGAAGCCGCGCACTCTGACCGCTATCTAGGAGCCTTGGAAGCAATGGGGTTAACCGAAATCCCTGAAGTTGAAGAAGAGCCGGAATCCGCCCCGGAAGAGGGCCCGGCGATCGAGGACGGCACTGATACTACGGCAGCCCCCGAGGAGGAGAGTGCAGGAGAGGACGATACGCCTGACGAGGAACCTACTACTGCAACAGAAACGCCAGCGCCTACACCTACACCGACGGCTTCTGCGACACCGACACCACCAGAGGCGGATAACGGTGATGCTACCGATGATCCACCGTCTACAGAACAGACGGCAAGACGCAAAACCAGCACTAATATTCGCTTTGGATAAAAACAGATTTGCAGCCAGGCAATAATGCTTGACATTGCGTTTGCATTATGTTAAATTAGCACGAGTTTAATGAAAGGATACAAAATGTCAGAAGAATATGTAGATACAACAACACAGCGCGCGAAATGTGATCGCTCATTACGCGCATTAGACATTTTATCGCAAGTCTTTGCGATTGAGACGCAAAATACAGTCGCCCCGGAGGGCGGTGACCTTATGGATGATGTAATGGAGGGCTTTATGCTGGCCTCTATGGAAGATCAAATAGGACGGCTTACAGGTCAATTTACAGCGCTAAAGACCATGGCCGATAGTAGCGATTATTTTACAAGCGAAGAAAGTGCCGCATTTTCAGAGCGATTTAATCAGCTTACATCTGCGGGTGCAGGGGTGATGATTGCGATTGATCAGAATATCAAAACACCACAGGCGCGGGCCTTTTTGACAGATAAGGCACGAAACTTTAGTTGATCTAGAGAATTAATCTTAAATAAAAAAGCCCGGTAAATATACCGGGCTTTTTGTGTGTCTGAATTTTGCAAATTAGCGACGTAGGCCAAGACGCTTGATCAGATCCTGATAGCGCGCTTCGTCTTTGCTTTTCAAATAGTCCAGCAGGCGACGGCGTTTGGAAACCAAACCCAGCAGGCCGCGCTGGCTGTGCAAATCTTTTTTGTGTGATTTCATGTGCTCTGTCAGGTTCGAAATACGTTCTGACAGTACGGCAACCTGTACTTCAGGTGAACCCGTATCGTTTTTATCTTGAGCATATTCTTTAAGCAGCTCTTGCTTTTTTTGTGCAGTAATCGACATCTAAATACTCCTTAGCTTTTTAGTTTATAGCAAATACGTCGTCGTGCTATCGCACTCGGGATTTGCTGTTTCGTTATAAGTTCAAAATTCGAACGGGGCTGACCTCTACGCCTTTGACATGTGCCAAGGCAACAGGTTTGCGAACCGTGCGAACCAAAACCGTGTTGTCTGCCGTTTTCGGGTCTAACCCTGCACATTGCAGGCGGTTTTGACCGTCTTTGGAAAACAACGCCACCGATTGACCATTTTTCAATCTGGCGGCTTCACTGTCCGTCAGTACAAGGGCCGGGATGTCGTCCAGCGGCGCTTCTACAGGCAGTAAAACGTCTTCAATGGGCGCAGTTTCTAACATTTGTTCCAGTTTGTCCAGCGAAATCGCACTTTTTTCGTCAAATAAACCGACCGCAGTGCGCCTTAACTGTATAATATGCCCGAAACAGCCCAAATCTTCCCCCATATCACGCGCCAGTGAACGTATATATGTCCCCTTGGAACACTGACATTCGAACATGGCCTGATCTTCGGAAAAGGATAATAAGTTTAATTCGTAAACAATCACTGAACGGGCGGAGATTTCGACCTCTTCACCTTTGCGGGCAAGGGCATATGCGCGCTGACCATCGATTTTAATCGCCGAAAATTGCGGTGGGACCTGTTCAATCTGACCGACATAGCGCTGCATGACCTTTAGAAGTTCATCTTTTGTCGGACGTTTCTCAGATGCTTGGATAATTTCACCTTCGGCGTCATCGGTATTGGTGGCGCTGCCCCATTTAACCGTGAATTGATAGGTTTTTTCAGCATCCTGACAATAGGGGATTGTCTTGGTGCCTTCGCCAAAGGCGAGGGGAAGGATACCCGTTGCCGAGGGGTCAAGCGTCCCTGCATGGCCTGCTTTTTTTGCATTCAAAAGATAGCGCGCCTTGGAAAGGGCTTGCGTCGACGTAATGCCCTCGGGTTTATCCAGAACCAGCCAACCATTGACCGGATTTCCTTTTTTACGGGATCTGCCCATTACTCTTCTTCGTCTTTGCGGATGTCCTGCTGGACTTTTTCATCCATCATCAGACGTTCGATATCATTGGCGTAATCAAATGCCGTATCGCTGACAAAATAAAGCTTTGGCGCGAAACGAAGCGCTGCTTTACGCCCGACAGGGCCTTTCATCTGTTTTGAATTCTGGTTCAATGCCTTGATCATCGGCGCTTCTTTGGCCTGATCCAGGCAAGACACATAAACAGTCGCGTTTTTTAGATCTGGGCTCATGCGGACTTCGCTGACGGTCATTAGGTTTACGTGTTCCAATTCGGGCTCGCCGAATGTTTCACGTTGCAAATACTCCGCCAGAATGTGGCGCAATTTTTCAGATACTCTTAATTGTCTTTGGGATGGTTGTTTCATTACGGCGTTTCCCAACAATTGCAATAGATAGAAAATGGATCTTGTATAGGTTTCATCATTCGTACACAAGCGCCTGTGTATGGTTCCAAGGTTCCATCGGTTTTGTAATACATACTGACAGAACCTGATGTGGCAAATTGTCCTTGAGTTGTTGAAGTTTGATAACCGCATGCAGAAATGCAAAAATCTCTGGAGAACTCTCTTGCGACAATGTTCTGTCCTCCTCTTGCTGTTAATTCAGCTGAATCCTTTGCTAAACAGATATAATCTGTAATAAATGTTGCCCCATTATCCATGGAATATTCCCAATTTTCGCATTGGCCATACGTAGAGTATTGTCCGCCGTATTGAGAGCACCTTATAAGTACATCAGGCAGAAAGATAGCAGCTGTCGTTGTGTCTCCGTAAGCAATATTGCCAACAGAAACCGTTGGAATAACATCCAAATAACTGCCGCATGGTTCTAAGCCAGCGCCATTGGCACGGAATAGGTGACAAGATTCGTTGGTGGGCGCGTCAGCGTTGGCGTTTGATCCATCCGCGAGCTCATAGCTGATTTCGGAAGTTTTGCAGCCTTTGTTTGCCTTAAGCCGATTAACGGCAGCTTTAACACTTGTACTGCATGCTCTCATTACGCCGGCATCAAGGTCAGCCTGATTTTCGGAAAGGTTTGTGCCTGTATTGCGACTTCCAGAGCTGAAAGCAAAGCCCAATGCTGCAAATAAAACGACAGCAACAAATATGATGAACAGCATATTTCCGGATTGGCTACGCATTTCAGGCTACCTTTAAATTTCGCGTTCGATTTCCTGAATTTCGAAACATTCGATCATATCGCCTTCTTTGATATCATCGTAATTTTCAAAAGCCATACCGCATTCATAGCCCTCTTTAACTTCTTTGACTTCATCTTTGACGCGTTGAAGTGTTTTCAATGTGCCTTCATGAATAACGACATCATCACGTAGCAGGCGTACTTTCGCACCGCGTTTAACAACGCCATCTGTGACCATACAACCGGCAACTTTACCGACTTTGGTAATGTTGAAGACTTTGCGGATTTCAGCATATCCGATGAAGTTTTCTTTCAATTCAGGATCCAGTAGGCCACTCAGTAAGGCTTTCACATCATCAATCGCATTATAAATTACCGAATAATAGCGAATGTCGACGTTTTCTTTTTTCGCGAGCTCGCGCGCCTGTGCATTGGCACGAACGTTAAAGCCGATAATCAACGCGTTTGATGCATTTGCCAGTGTAATATCGGATTCGGTAATACCGCCGACACCACTGTGAAGAACTTGAACGCGGACCTCTTCGTTATCTTCGGTTAGTTTATTGAACGATCCGATAATCGCTTCGACAGAACCTGAAACGTCACCTTTGATCAGAACGGGCAAGTTACGAACTTCGCCGTCTTTGATCTGTGCCAAGAACATTTCCATTGATCCGCCGCGTTTAAGCTTGGCAGCCTCGATATCCTTAATCTTTTTGGTACGGTATGATGCAATTTCACGGGCTTTGGAGTCGCTTTCAACCACAACAAAATCGTCACCTGCTTGCGGAACAGCATTAAGGCCCAGGACCTCGACAGGTTGACCGGGGATCGCCTGGTCAACATTCTTGCCTTTGTCATCAATCAGCGCACGGACACGGCCGCTTTCGGCGCCACAAACAAAGATATCACCAATTTTAAGCGTACCTTTTTGCACTAAAACAGTTGCAACCGCACCGCGGCCTTGTTCCAGTTTGGCCTCGACCACGGCACCAATGGCGCTACGGTCCGGGTTGGCTTTTAATTCAAGCATCTCTGACTGCAGTAGGATGGCTTCTTCCAGTTCCTTCAAGCCTTGTTTGGTGTGTGCGGAAACTTCGATTGCCTGTACATCACCTGACATGCTCTCAACGATAATTTCGTGCTGCAGCAATTCCGTGCGGACCTTATCAGGATCAGCTTCCGGCAGATCGCATTTGTTAATTGCAACAATCATCGGTTTGGATGCTGCTTTGGCGTGGTTAATCGCTTCGATGGTCTGTGGCATAACGCTGTCATTCGCGGCAACAACCAGAACAACGATATCTGTGACATCCGCACCACGTGCACGCATTTCAGTAAATGCGGCGTGACCCGGCGTATCAAGGAATGTAATTTTCTGATCGTTTTCCATTTGGACCTGATAGGCACCAATATGCTGGGTAATACCACCCGCTTCACCAGCCACAACATCTGTCTGGCGCAATGCATCCAGCAGGGATGTTTTACCATGATCAACGTGACCCATAATAGTCACAACCGGTGGGCGTGGCTTCAGATCGCCTTCTGTGTCTTCTTCACCCAGAATTCCAAGTTCGACGTCAGCAGCTGACACGCGTTTGACGTTATGGCCGAATTCTGACGTTACCAGTTCGGCGGTATCCGCATCAATTGTCTGGTTGGCTGTTACCATCATGCCTTGTTCCATAAGCTTCTTAACAACATCACCGACGCGCTCGGCCATACGATTGGCCAGTTCTTGTACTGTGATGGCTTCTGGAATAATAACTTCACGAACCTGTTTTGTATGTTCGATCGATTGTTTTTGTTTCATGCGCTCTCTTTCGCGGGCGCGGCGTTGGGCTGCCATTGATGGCATACGATCATATTTTGAATCGTCATAGTTCATCGCCTCGTTCACCGTCAGGTTGCTGAGGTCACGACCACCGCCGGAACGGCGTTTTTTAATTGGCATGTTCAACTTGCGACGGGTTGCTCCATCGCCTTTTTCTTCTTCAAAGTCCGCAGAATACCCTGATGTTTTGCGGCCTGTTGCCTTACGGTTGGCATGCGGATCTTCATCAGGTTGGCGAGACAAATCAGCGAGGCGCTGTTTTTCAGCTTCATCGGCTTTTTTCTTTTCGTCCGCTTTAATTTTGTTCAGTTTTTCAAGCTCTTTGGCGCGTGCTGTGTCTGCCGGGCTCTCGCTCGCTGTGTCTTCTTTTGTTGTCTCGGGCTCGATTTCTTCCTGTTTTTTGATCTTCAGGGAAGACTGGCCAACGATTTTGCTTTTCTTGTCACCATGTTCTGATGCTTTTTTCAAAGCCTGAATACGGGCTTCGCGTTCTTCATCTGTTAATTCGCGCCCGGCTGATTTCTGCTGCGCAGGTTTTTGCTGTGCAGGTGGTGTACGTTTGCGACGCACTTCAACGGTTACAGTTCCAGAGCCGCCGTCGCCGCTTTTTGCCGCGGGTGGGTTTTTTAAACTTAATTTACCGCCAAGGCTCAGGGTTTTGCGACCTGCGCCATCATCTTTTTTATCCGTCGATTTTTCTTTGTTTTCAGCCATATTAAAGCGTTATACCTGTTTTCTACCAATTAATTCAAACTTATGTAGAGTTCTACATTATTTTTCCAACATATGCCAGAGAAAACCTGAAAAAGGCCATCCGCAATGCGGACGGCCTTTCATTCAGATTAAAACGGTTTTTTAAGATGCTTCTGCTGCCTTTTCTTCACCCGTATCATTCACAGGCTCTTCATCGGCAAACCATGTTTCGCGGATGCCCATGATCATCGCTTCAGCCTCGGCACGTGTTAGGGCTTTTTCACCGACAATCTCGATCAGCTCGTCTGTCGCCAGATCACCAAGATCATCCGCTGTCTTAACGTCATTTTCGCCAAGTTTAACCAGCATTTCGTATGTCAGGCCCTGAACGGCTTTCAGGCTGTCTTCAACTTTCAGTTTCTTCAGCTTGTCTTCCAGTTCCTTGTTGCGGGCGTCCAGCCATGTCGATGCACGGTTCTGCAGTTCGGCTGCAACGTCCTCGTCAAAGCCTTCAATCGACGCAATTTCAGAAACGTCTGATTCCGCGATATCCTGAATAGATACGAAGCCTTCAACAACCAGCAAGTGGGCGATAACCTCGTCCACATCCAGTGCTTCGATAAACAGGGTCGAACGTTCGTGGAATTCTTTCTGGCGGCGTTCGGATTCTTCTTCCTCGGTCATGATGTCGATATCCCAACCGCTCAGGATTGATGCCAAACGCACGTTCTGACCGCGGCGGCCAATCGCAAGGCTCAGTTGCTCGTCAGGAACGACAACTTCCATACGGTTTTTCTCGTCATCCAGAATAACCTTTTCAACTTCGGCAGGGGCCAAAGCAGACACGACAAAGCGGGCAGGATCTTCTGTCCATTGGATGATGTCGATTTTCTCGCCCTGTAGCTCATTCACAACAGCCTGCACGCGTGAACCGCGCATACCAACGCAGGCACCGACAGGGTCGATACTGGAATCACGTGAAATCACAGCGATTTTCGCGCGACTACCAGGATCGCGGGCAACAGCTTTGATTTCGATTACACCATCATAGATTTCAGGGACTTCCTGTTTGAACAGGCCGGCCATGAAGGCAGGGTGTGTGCGTGACAGGAAAATTTGCGGGCCACGTGGCTCCTGACGGACATCATAGATGTAGGCACGAACACGTTCGCCGTTTTTCAAGTGTTCGCGCGGCAATGTTTCATCGCGGCGCAGATAACCTTCGGCACGGCCCAGATCAACTGTGACGTTACCGTATTCAACACGTTTAATGACGCCGCTTACGATTTCGCCTGCGCGGTCTTTAAATTCTTCGAACTGGCGTTCGCGCTCGGCATCGCGGACCTTTTGCAGGATAACCTGTTTCGCGGTCTGCGCTGCAATACGGCCAAAATCTAGTGGCGGCAATGGATCGACCAGAAACTCACCAAGTTTGACTTCAGGTTTGATGCGCTGGGCTTCGGGAAGTGTTAATTGCATGTTTTCGAATTCCGGATCTTCGATTGTTTCGACGACTTCGCGATAGCGGAACATCTCGATGCCGCCTGATTTGCGGTCGATTTTTACGCGGATATCATGATCCATGCCGTATTTTGAACGACCGGCTTTCTGGATGGCTTCTTCCATCGCACCGATGACGATTTCTTTATCAATCCCTTTTTCGCGGGCGACTGCATCTGCAACCTGAATAATTTCCATTTTGTTTTCTCCTTATTTTGATGCTTTGTTTTTTTCTTTTGACTTCCGCTTGGCTTCATTGATCATAGCGTCGGTCACAACCAGTTTGGCGCGGTGAAGGGATGTGAAGGGCAATTCAATCATATCCTTCGTATCTTCCCGTTCCAGTAAAATTTCATCATTATCGCTGACACCCTTTAAAATACCTTTAAAGCGCTTTTGCCCGTCAACCAGATCATGCAGGTCGATTTTTGCTGTGCGGCCTTTGAAACGATCAAAGTCTTCCAGCTTAATCAGCGGGCGTTCCATACCGGCCGAACTGACTTCAAGGTTATAGGCATCATCGATCCAGTCTTCAACATCCAGCAGGGCCGATGCCTCGCGGCTGAAAGAACCACATTCAGCCAGATCGACAGGTTCGTCATCCAGACGCTCAACCATGATCTGCAATGTGCGCTGACGGCCTTCGCCGCCAAAGCGGATACGCACGATGTTCAAACCGTGTTCTTCGGCGATCGGGGCCAGTAGATTTTCAATTCTGTCTTGCAATTCCATTTGGTAATTCCATTACGTAATATTCCAGGCAAACAAAAAGGCGGGCTAGCGGCCCACCTCTAATTATCTATCAGATTTAATCTGTAGATTAGGATTTATAGGATTTATAAGCTGTTTTTTAGATATGTGCAAGCCTAAATACGCACAAATGTTAAATAAACGGGAATGCCGGCCAGTTGTTTTTCACCGTATCGTGTAACGGGCCAATCATCGGGCGGCGTGCGCCAATCATCTGCGCATTTGGCCGTCCATTCGAAATGGGGGGATTTTTCGATGTAATAGAGCATCCAGTCGCATAGATTCTGATCATCTGTCGCCACACGGAATTCACCACCTTTTCTGAGCAGGCGCGCAAGCTGTTCCACTGTTTTATCCTGTATGAAACGGCGCTTGTGATGCCGTTTTTTCGGCCATGGGTCGGGATGAAGCAAAAATAAACGATCCAGACTGGCATCTTTCAAGGCATCCATCACATCGCGCGCATCATCGGGCCAGATGCGGATGTTTTGAATATCATCATCTATTTCGCAAAGCAGACCTGCGACACCATTCATAAACGGCTCGCAGCCGATAAAGCCGACATCCGGATTACGACGGGCCTGTTCGGCCATATGCGCGCCATCGCCAAAGCCGATTTCCATCCATATTTCTTTATACTCTTTATTAAACAGACTATGCGGGTCTATGGAATTATCGGGTTTACCTTTTTCGAAAGGCAGGGTGACTTCGGGCAAAAGGCTCTCAATCAGATCCGCCCGTTTCTTGGTCAGGGTCTTGCCTTTGCGGCGGCCATAGAATTTGCGTTTTAAATAGGGTTTGTTCATGCATAGGGTCATAGCATCTGAATGGCCGCTTGTAAATTAGCTGGTGTGATCTAAAATCAAAATCATGAAATGGTTTACAAGCGAACATAGACAGCGTGGTTTGAAAACAGCAGGCAAGGTATCTGCCAGACTGCCTGAAATATTACTGTCAGCGCAAAAGGCTGCGCAGGTATTGCTGTTGGGCCAACACGGACGGCGCAGAGCGGGCAGTGGCGATCATTTCTGGCAATACCGCACATACGATCCTTTGGCAGGCGCCGCATCACGTATTGATTGGCGACGCAGCGCACAAGGTGATAATCTATATGTTCGGGAACGTGAAGAAGAGCGCCCCAAAACAGCCGTACTATGGGTGGACCCGTCACCATCCATGCATTATTCAAGCGCCCCGAAAAAGCAGGTCAGTAAATACGAATATGCTTTTACTTTGGCCTGCACCTTGGCCTATGTCCTGACAGAAAGCGGGGAGCGTGTGACCACGACCACTCAAAACTTCTCAGCGACACATGCCAAAGATGTTCCGCGTCTGGCAGAAATGCTACTGCAGGATAGTGTGGATAACAGTTTTGATCGGTTAAAAAACGCACAGATCTTTTTATTCAGTGACTTTCTGGACACAGATATTGAACGCTTAAAGGGAATTCAGAAAATTTGTCATGCCAGACAAAATAATCTGGATGTTATCGTGCCGATTGACCCGAATGAAAAAACATATCCCTTTAATGGACATCTTCGATTTGAAGATATGACAGCCAGCAAAAGTTTCGAAACCCAGAATGCAAAAAATTTAAAGACTGAATATTTGGATAGGCTTAAAAAACATCATGAAGCCATTAAATTAATAGCTGGGCAGCGTCAGACAAATATTATCGGAACCTATCAAAAGTATGAGGTTACAGCTTTAAATATTTTGAGGTCTTTAATATGAAGATTTTTTTCATTATCACATTTACAATATTAGTCATGTTAATGGTGACACGATCTGAAACGAAAGCTATGGAAGATAACAGTTTAATTAATGCCGTGATGAAACGTGACATTCAGCTTGTTGATAGGCTAATTGAGCAGGGCGCATTTCTGGAGGCAAGAAACCACAGAGGGTCGACAGCTTTAAGAATTGCCTCTGGATCAGAGCAATTTCTTATTGCAGAAAAATTATTTAATGCGGGCGCAGACCCTTTTACTATGGATTCTTTATATATAACCGCAGTAGGCGGAATTCTGCATAGTAATTTGATAGATGATACGGATGAAGGGGCGGCCCGTATCAGATTATTAAAAGCTTTTCGTGACAGGGGCGTGCCAATGCCTCCACCAGCTCCCGCTGAAATGAAAGATGCTTTGAAAAACGGGCAATGGCCAGATCATGCCAAACCGCCACCGCTTAAACATTAATGATCTCGATTTACAAATAAAAAAAGCCCCCGAAACCGGGGGCTTATAGTTTTTAGAAGGAAAACAAATTTACTCTAGCATTGATTAAACAAGTACATCGACCAACTCACCACGTTCGGCGGCAAAGTCCTGTCGATTGTCATTTGCGCGTGGATCTTTGGCCTCGTCCAGTCCTCTTTCAAGTTCTGTCGGTTCACGATCGTCGGCGCGTCTTAAAGATTGTTGATTTGATTCTTGTGATTGGGCGGCAGGGTCGTTGCGGCGTTGCACCTCGTTTTCACGCGGGTCGCGCTGTTCAGCTGCGGCAGGGCCCTGATTGGCCTGTGTTTGCTGATACGCATTTTGCCCCTGACCAACCGGTATTGGGGCTGCTGACACTGATCCTACCATGTAATATCTCTCCCTATTATTACGGCTAGCGCACTCCCATCGCGCTATTCGTCCTACACATATTTAAGTATATCGTGAAATAGTTAACAAAAATTTACTTTTGAGCGCGGATTTTGTTGACATAATTTTTTTTTGCTATGTTAAATTCCAGCAATTTTTAAATCAGGAGTGTTTTATGGCTAAAATAAAAGAGGCAAAGCTTGGAAAGTAAGAAAAGCTTTTATGCAGGCAAGATTGAACCCAAAAGTCTTTCGTGAAGCGGGGCGTCCTATAGGTGCTTCTGTTGATGCAATATTTAACCCATTAGAGAAACTTCCTGAACCTGTGGCAGTATCAATTGGACTTCCAATCCTCTTTTTGTGGACTGGATGTGGATTAGCGACAGCCCCAATATGGTGGCCGATGGCGATGGCTTTTAATTTCGGGATAGCAAATAAAAATATTACACATAATGGCGTTGAATATGTAATGAGTGAGAAGCAAGCCAATGCGTACAATAAATATATCGCCATTGTTAAAAGATATCAGAAAAAAATTGATAAAATCGTCAATGATATCTGGCCGCAAGCGACAGAAAAAAACGTGAGAAACTCGCCAAAACCATTCGCAAGTTGGAACGAAAACGTGATGATGCGATGGTGATCCGTGATTTGCGGCAAGAATTTATTTTGTCTATGTCGAATGTAATATCTATCGAGGAAAAAGAGCGTTTGGCTGAAGAGAAAAAACGCAAAGCAGAAGCCGAAAAGGCAGCCAAGGATAAAGATTTGGAATCCGATCGCGCCGAAGCGCGTGCTCTGTTACGCCCAGTTGGCAGTGCAACGAAATACGTACGTAAAAACTAATTTTCCAGCGCAGCAACACCCGGCAGGGTTTTACCTTCGATATATTCCAGAAATGCGCCGCCAGCGGTTGAGATATAGGAAAAATCATCCTTAACCTTGGCCATTTCAAGGGCGGCAACCGTGTCGCCGCCGCCGCCGATTGCATATAAATCACCATTTAAGGCCAGCATGGTAGCATGTTTTGCAATATCAACGGTCGCCTTTTCGAAAGGTGGGGTTTCAAAGGCGCCAACAGGTCCGTTCCACAGCAATGTTTTGCTGGTATTCAAAATATCATTGATTTCTTTGACGCTTTCGGGGCCGATATCAAGGGCAAGGGTATCGGCAGGAATGTCAGATACCAAAACAACTTCATGTGCGGCATTTCCCTTGAATTCCTTTGCGACAACCACATCCTTGGGCAGGATAAAATTGCAGCCGATTTTTTCTGCTTTTTCCAAAATGCTGAGTGCTTCATCTTTCATGTGAGGCTCGTACAGTGATATTCCAACGTCATGACCTATCGCATATAGGAACGTGTTGGCCATGGCACCGCCCAAGATCAGGTTATCTGTTTTTTCGATCAGGTTATGCAGAACGGATAATTTCGTTGATATTTTAGATCCGCCGACAATCGCAGTCACAGGTTTTGCGGGATCTTGCAGGGCAGATGACAAGGCATTTAATTCAGCTTCCATTAATCGGCCGGCATATGCAGGCAGATAATCGGCTATGCCGACGGTTGAGGCGTGGGCACGGTGCGTTGCCGAGAAAGCATCACTGATAAAAATTTCGCCCAGCGATGCAAGCTCTTTTGCAAACTGTGGGTCGTTATCGGTTTCGCCGGCATGAAAACGTAGGTTTTCACAAATCAGGACATCGCCGTTTTTGAGGCTGGAAACTGCATTCTTAGCTTTTTCACCGATACAGTCATCGACAAATTGAATTTCTGTGTCATTGATTAATGCGTTTAAAGTAGATGCAACAGGCTGGAGGCTATAATCAGGATTACGCTGTCCTTCAGGCCTTCCGAAATGCGAGAGCAAAACAATGCGTGCATCTTTCGATATAAGTTCGTTAAGGGTCGGCAAGATAGCCTGAAGACGACTGTTATCTGTCACTTTCCCATCTTTAAAAGGCACGTTCAGATCGACGCGAACCAATACAACCGCGCCTGCGATATCGGGCAGGTCATTCAAGGTTTTAAAATTTGTCATGAATAAAGCTTAGTCCCAAAGACCGTCAAATCCGATCGGCATTGTGTAGACAAGGCTGATAACTTCTGTGCGATCGTCAGTGTCAAAAGATTTACCGTTGGTAATAACGTGGGCGTTCAGACCCAGACGGCTCTTGTTTTCGAATACATAGGCCAATTCCGTACCGATACGATAAGCAACATGCTGACCAAGGTCATAGCCGTCACCTTCTTCATAGTAACCAACAGCGGCAGATGGCATCAACATCCAGTTGCTGCTGCCCAATTGGATTGGCGCACCCAAACCACCATAGCCCATGAATGATCCATCATGCGTTGCAAAGGCACCGAATATGGGCTGTAGGAAACCGGCGATCTTGATACCCGGTTGGTATTCGATACCCAATGTTGCAGCCAGATCATCATGTGTAAAAGGGTCATAAGCACCGATGCTAAGACCAAAGAACGACTGGTTATCCTGTACGGCTACAACGCGATCAGCGGGTGCAGGTTCAACGACTGCAATCGGCTCGTCGGAAAATTCAGGCATTTCAAGAGTGGCATCTTCTTCAACGACTGTTGTTTCCTCAACAACTGTCGTTTCCTCGACAACGGGCTGTTCCACCAGTACGGTTTCGCCTGTCGGCTGGCTTTGTTCCTGAATATCCATCAACGCGCGGTCCAGAACTGAAGGCTGCTCGTAAGGCATGGCGCCAGCCAGTGCAGAAGCCCCATTAAATGCGATTGTTCCTGTCAGAAGGGCAACTGCAGCCCACTTTGCGTATGATGTTTTCACGTCGTCTTCCCCGTTAACGTTTTGTTAATCTTATTATTCCTGCATTTGCAAATGATTTCAAGATATATGTTTAAAGTGATTGGTAGATTCGATCAAGGCTTTTGCGATTCCGGGCTCGATACTGGAATGTCCGGCATCTGCGATCATATATAATTCAGCTTCTGGCCATGCCTTTTTAAGGTCATAAGCGGTTTTCGGCGGACAGACGACATCATAGCGTCCCTGAATAATTCTGGCGGGAATATGGCGAATTCTGCCAACATTTTGTAATAAAGCATCATCGGGCTGAAAGCGGTTGTGTAGGAAGTAATGCGCCTCTAGAAGTGATATAGAATAGGCGAATTCTGGGTTGTCACACCCTGCCACAACTTCCGGATTTGGCAGTAGGGTGCAACATGTGGCTTCAAACCGGCTCCATGCAAGGGCCGCCTTGTTACGAAGTTCGATATCATCTGCGGTCAGGGCCTTATAGAAAACTTCCAGTAACTGGTCGTGTGCAGTGTCCGAAAAAACACTTGCGAATTCATCAAAAGCTTCGGGAAAGAAGTTTCCCATGCCGGTCATAAACCAGTCAATTTCTTCTTTGCGCATCATGAAAATTCCACGGAGTGTCAAGGACTTGCATCGTTCGGGGAAAGCCTGGGCATAGGCCAGCGATAATGTGCTGCCCCACGATCCACCAAACACATGAAAAGTTTTAATATCAAGGGAATCAGAAAGAAAATTAATGTCAGAAATGAGCTTGTCGGTTGTGTTGTTTTCAAGGCTGCCAAAGGGGCGTGACTGGCCGCAGCCGCGCTGATCAAATTGGATAATTCTGTAATGTTCAGGGTCGAAAAAACGTCTTCCTGTCGGGGATGATCCGCCGCCAGGCCCACCATGAATGGTGATGACGGGTGAGCCAACAGGGTTACCGGATTCCTCCCAATAGATTTCGTGGTTTGAATCAACTTTTATATGGCCTGATCTATTGGGTTCAATTTTCGGATAGAGAATTTGATCAAGTGGCTGCAAGCTATTGGTTGTCATTCTATTATTTCCTTTATCAGGGCGGGGTGTTCAAGTGTTAATGATGGACCATTATAATATTCTACAAAGCCGCGCACTTCGATATTTTTACCTTGTAAACTTTCGAAATCATAACCTTTGAAGGCTTTGTTCTTTTTCTGGATGCGCACCGTGAAATCTGTTTTCCAGTCTTCGCCGAAATTCAAATATATATTTTCATAGCTTTCATAGGTATCAAGGACGCGACCAGTCACAATGTAGAATTGTTCGGTTTTTGTGATGCTATCGGCATTGGCTATGGGGGCGTTTTGCCAAGCGCACCCAAGCATATTCTTGCGTGCCTCGCGCTCCAGATCAAACAGCTCCGCAATCAGTTTTAAATCCTTATAATCAGTTGGATAAACATAAGCGTTTCCGTCATGCACTAAGGTTCTCAGAGCGTCATGACTTGTGATAACGGTCCCGCCAAAGCGGTTCGTTTCAAGATCTTCGGATTTTATTGCATCGATATCACATTTTTGCGGAATTAACAGGTGTTTGTATTCAAAAGAAAAGGATTCGGCGCGTGTGGCGGCACCGAATCCGATCATAAATACAATTGCGATTATAAAACGGCAGAACATGCCACGTTTATATCACGGTTATTTTAAAAAAGCGACAGTTGCTCCAGATTTGCATCCTTCAGACGACTGACCATTGTATCCTTGATTTTACCAAGGGCACGCTGTTCCAGCTGACGCACACGCTCCTTACTGATGCCAAGCTCCTGACCCAGCATTTCAAGGGTAACGTTTTCTTCGTCGTTCAAACGTCTTTCACGAATAATAATCTGTTCGCGCGGGTTTAGCTGTTCAATTGCATCCGACAGCCATTTTGAACGTGTTTGGCTGTTTCTAAGACCGACAACGATTTCTTCCGGATCTGGATCTTCTGATTCAAGGTAATCGATCCATTGGTTTTCCGTGTCGCCGGTAATGGTATTATTTAACGATTGGTCACCGCCCAACATACGCATTTCCATTTTGCGTACTTCCTTTTTCTTAACGCCCAATTCCTTGGCAATTTTATTAATGCCTTGCTCGCTGAGGTTATCACGCACAGCCTGACCTTCAATCTGGGCGCGTAAGCGTCTTAGATTAAAGAATAAAGATTTCTGTGCAGCGGTGGTACCTGTACGCACAATTGACCAGTTTCTAAGGACATAGTCCTGAATAGAGGCCCTGATCCACCACGTGGCATAGGTTGAAAACCTGTTTTCACGTTCGGGTTCAAACCTGTTGGCGGCTTCCATCAATCCGATGTTACCTTCCTGAATGAGGTCACCAAGTGGTAGGCCATAGTTTTTAAATTTACTAGCAATAGATACAACAAGACGTGTATACGAACGCACAAGCTCGTGCAATGCTCTCTCGTCTTTTTCCTCACGCCACAGGCGAGCCAATTCAAGCTCGTGATCTTTTTCAAGCAGTGGCTCATTCATAGAGGTGTTGATGTATTTCAAATTTGCTTTTTGCGTCTGAGCATCATCAATATGTGCCATTTTTACAATCCTCCCGTTACGATTTCCTGTTAACATTTATTAATACGCAAGAATCATACCAGCGCACTCGGAAATCTTTTCTTTTCATGATTACAAACGGGTGGATCGTATAAAAGTTCAGAAAGAATAAAGGCTGTTTATATCACCAGCGGGGGATAATTTAGCACATACAACCGGACGGTTTCTGGCGAAGTCGCCATTCAAGCTAAGGGTTGCGGGCGTTTGTAAAACCCCACGACCCAAGGGATCATACCCCCGTACAATATAATTAAAATTTTCGTAGCCATTTTCAATGGTTTCGAACTTATCGGCGGACCACCAAAAATTTTCGTCCTGCGCATGTAAGGGACGGTCAGGGTTCAGGCCACAATGCACAAATAAAAGATTGTTATTTTCAACCGATGTTGCCGCTGCGCGTTTCAGGCAGTTATAAAACAGGTTGTGCCCTGTGCGTTGACGCATATTTTCAGCAAGGCGTTTTGTCCAGCGTATCAAGGGAATAATCCCGCTGCGGCACGCGCTAAGGCCTTCTTCGCCTGTGCTACCGTAATGGTTGATTACGCCTTCCATACCGTTTTGTAGTAACCAGGTCAGAACATTTTGCGGCTGATTGGCGAATTGTAATTGCAGCAATTTCAGCCACAAATCTTCGCGTAATCCGCGCAGGCAAATAATGTCATCATGGGATGCAAGGTTTTCACAAACCAGAGCATTTGAAAACAAGATAATCGAGTCAATGACATCAGGATTGTCAGGCGTGTCCGGATTGCCAAGGTAATTGCCCAAATAGATGACTTTGTCACCGGGTTTGAATTCGCGCCAGATGTGTTCGTGAATTGCGTTTAGGCGTTGGACATGACCATCCGGAGATGAGACGGCCCAAATCGCATTATCAGCGCCAAGATTGGCAATATAAGGCATGTTTTGCATAGAAACTATGATTATTTAAAAAGGTGGGAAGCAAAGCGAACGCCTTACTTTCTTTAATCATAGCAAAGGTTTAGCGATTTTCCAAGCCTATTATCGAGGTTTTTGGCCTTTTTGTTTCTTTTCAGGTTTAGAAGGCACGTTGTCATTTTTAGGCGTAGGCTGTTTTTTCTTTGCGAAAATGTTAAAGCGTGACCAGAAACTTTTCATCTTCTTTTCTTGCACCTCGGCATCTACCAAAGCTTCAAGGTGAACGTTATAAATGCCTTCGAGTTTCTTGATGTGCAGGGGCTGCAGGCTTGATGAAAGCTCATAAATCTCTTGATTTTTACTTGAGACCTTCAACTCCTCATCGTCATTGGCATACTGAACGATAAAGGCGTAAAGCTTGCCCAGTTCGGTGCTGGTCTCGCAGCCGTTTAGCATTTCGGTCAATTTTACAAATGAGTCCGAGCTGATTTCATACTGCTGTTCAATATGATGACGAGCCAGCAAAACTTCGCAGAGCCTATCAATTTGTTCATCGTGCGTATCGATCATTTTATCAGCGATTTTAAGCAGTTTTTCGATGTTCGAGGCTTTGGCATTGGTCAGGCTCATATCTGGACAATCAGGGTGATCAGGGTCAACGGTGACGTTGAAACGATAAAGGTCATCGCCAAGCTCTTCACGTAAATCGTTCATAATGTCCTGCATCGTCATTTCGACTGAAACATTAAAGATTGAAGCGCCGCGGGCATTGCGTACCCAATCCAGCATTGACATCTGGTTTAATTGATCAGGCGTCAGATTAGGTTCCATGGCGCCAGTGCCCAAAGATGTCACAACGATACGTGATCCTTCCGTCGCCAGTTTCTTCGCTTGAGTATAGGCGCGGCGGGCAATGGTTGATGCGAACAGGCTACCATCTAAAAACGCATGACGTTCCTGTGCTGCAGGGTTGTTTTTGTTTGGGTGATTATAAATATATTTGGCAGGAAAGACGGTTGGTGCGGACGCGCTGGCGCGAATGGCATCTTTAAGCTTAAGGCTTTCCCATTTTTGCGTGAAGTCTTCGCGTTTACCTTTGTCTTTAAAATTGCTCATCCAGACAGGGCGGAATTTCTTCATGTCTGTTCCGGCAATCATGATGTAATTCAAACTGTCGCTCATGGTCAGATCACCCAGCTGTTCATCCAGAATTTTTTCAAATGCTGTAGGATCAAAAAAGCCGTTCATACCGGGGAGAAGGTGTCTTAACTGGCGATAACGATCAGGTGGAAAAACGGTTTCGCCATCCTTAACATAGAAATCCATTGTTTCTTTTGCGGTATAGCGGGGTTTTGTCGGGTCATCTTTTGAAGGGGCGGTCAAACAGCCGACGACGATTGAACCTGTAGAGGAGCCGACAATCAGATCATATAGCTCGGAAATGGGTTTGCCTGTGCGATCTTCTATTTCTTGCAACAGGCGGGCCGTCATAAGACCACGTATACCACCACCATCAATTGTCAGGACTGTGAAGATGCGCTGCGACATTAAAACTCCCATTTATAGATTTGCCATATGCTAGCAAATGGATGCTGCCTTGTCACTTAATTATTTAAAAATTTAGTAAAATTTAATTTATTTAAGGCAATATAGCATTGGGGAAATCGCTGTTCAGCCAATAGGGGGCCTTAGCCAAAGCATGAATTCGCCGTTTTTACAGACCCTGATGCGCTGTTTTACGCATCGTGCATTCTGGATCGTTCTGACGGCCGGAATACTAACGGTTGTTGCCTTAGGCTTTTTTCTGGAACAGTTTGAAAACCGCTTTTTGGCAACGGTCCAAATCAATCAGACGCGGCTGTTTATTCTGGCAACATTCTTTGTTTCGGCACTTTTAACGGCATACTTCATGATCAAGGCCGAACCCAGGCGGCTTTCAAACTTGTCCGGGCAATGGGTGGCACAGGGTAAAAAATACGAGGATTTCCAGTACAAGATACTGCTGAGCACGATCTCTGATATTGTTTTCGAATTGGATCAAAACGGCACGGTCGTTTTTATAAACGACAGATTTAACGACCTGACCAGAATTTCGCTGGACGATGTGATGGGGCATAACTTCTTTAATTTATTTCCCGAAGAGCAGCGCGAGAAAAACCGCGAGCGCTATCAAAAGCTGGTTAACGGCCAGTTGCGCCCGTACCGTGTTAAGACCTTTACCGAAATGTACGATGGGTCATCCCGCCAGATTGAGGTGGGCTTCCGAATGGTTAATCAGGATGAGAACGGTAAGTCACATGTTGTTGGAATTATTACAGATAAGCAGAATGTCGCAGCTGCCAAAAAGGCTGTCGTTGAGGCGGAACAAAAATATAAAGATATGTTTGATAATGCGGTCAGTGGTATTTATCAGTCGACGCCTGATGGTAAATTTATAAATGTGAATCCGGCATTGGCACAGATTTTGGGATACAGAAGTGTCGAGGATGTAACAAAGTCCGTTCACAGCATTGCAACCCAGATCTACGTTCGTCCGGAAGAGCGCGCCATCTTTAAAAACCGTATTGATCATGATGGCAAGGTGATTGGTTTTGAAACCCAGATGTATCGCAAAGACGGCAGTAAGATTTGGGTGGTTGAAAACGCACGTGCCGTGATGGGCGATGACGGATATTTGAAATACTATGAAGGTAGCCTTTGGGATGTAACCGAGCGCCGCGAAGGGGAAAGCGCATTGAAAGATGCCAAACTGGCGGCCGAGATGAGCGCGCGCACTAAAACAGAATTTTTGGCTAACATGAGCCATGAGCTGAGAACGCCTTTGAATGCTATTATCGGTTTTTCCGAGATTATTAAAGATGAAATCATGGGGCCGTTACAGGTGCCTGCATACAAGGAATATGCACAAGATATCTACAGCAGCGGTAATAACCTTTTAAAGATCATCAGTGAAATTCTGGAAGTCTCCAAAATCGAAGCCGGGAACAGACCGCTGAACGAGGGGCCTGTTAGAATGTCGCGTGCCATTGCCGCCTGTCTGGTGATTTTGAAAGGCAAGGTGGAGGATTCCAAATTGACTGTGGATATGGACCTGCATGATGATCTACCCGAATTGATCGGGGAAGAGCTTGTAATAAAGCAGATGCTGTTAAATCTTGTCGGAAATGCCATCAAATTTACGCAGCCGGGCGGTCAAATCACAATTCGTGCCCGTATGGAAGACTATACAAGCCGCATGCTACTGGAAGTCATTGATACGGGCATCGGTATGACTCCTGAAGATCTTGAAAAGGCGACACAGCCCTTCTGGCAGGCAAACTCGGATCTGGCGCGTGATACATCGGGTACGGGGTTGGGATTAACACTTGTACAATCGCTTGCAAAGATGCATGGCGCGGTTCTGGAATTGGAAAGCGTTAAAGGGCAGGGTACGACGGCCAGGGTTATCTTCCCGAAAGAGCGTATTTTGAGGCCTGCATCTTCCAAGCCAAGTACTCTTCAGGTGGAAAACTCCTGATCTAAAACTGTTTTTACGATTTCGTATGAAAAGCCGGCGCGCGCCATCGCGGCCATGTCTTTTTCGAAACGATCAGGGTTCGGTGGTTGGCGGTAGGGGCCGAAACGCCTTTTTCGCGCGTATGTTCTTGCGGCTTCAAGTTCACTTTCTTTATTATTGATATCCATATCCTGATTATATTTGGATATCGCGTCATTGATCTGATCAGGGCTGAGGCCTTTTTGAACCAGCTTTGACTGTATCATGCGCGAAGAATTCCCGCGGCCACGCAGGGATCGCACCTTGTGAAAACAATAAACATCGTCATTCAGAATTTTTAATTTTTGAAATTTTTCAATCACCTGTTCCAACAGGGGATAGAATTCTTCAGGGTCTTGTTCATGAAAATCGGCGGAGCGTTTGATTTTACGTCGCATAACGCGGCGGAAATTTTCGGTTGAGCTGCCATAACGCTCAAGGTAATAGCTGCCCGAGTTTTCCAGATAGCTTTGGGTAATCTTTCTGGGCTTGCGGCGTTTTCTTTTCGTGAAATTTTGCTCCATAGTCTCTTAACATTGTGGTGGAAATCGCGTAATGTCAACGTTGAAAAGGAAAATACAATGAACGACTATTCCGCACATATCAAAGATTTGAAGCTCGAGCCCCGTACAATCGGCTTTTTTAACTGGATCGGGTTTAAAACCTTGCTGACTAAAGAAGTTGCACGTTTTATGAAGGTCTATTCACAAACGATTGTCGCACCTGTGATCACAACCATTTTATATTACCTGGTTTTCAATCTGGCCTTTGGTGAAATGCGCCGTTCCGTCGGTGAAATTGAATATATGCTGTTTTTGATGCCGGGCCTGATTATGATGGCAATGGCCCAGAATGCCTTTATGAATACATCATCTGCATTCATGATCAGTAAATATGATGGCAGTATTATCGATTTGATGATGCCGCCATTATCAAATTTTGAAATTGTCAGCGCCAAGGTTCTGGGGGGGATTGCACGCGGTCTGGTCGTCGGTTTCGTATCCGTTATAACCTTTATGGCTTTGTCTGATATGGGCGTTCATAACTTGTTCTATGTCATGTTTCATGCCATTGCCGGCAGCATGATGTTATCAACGATGGGCTTTATGACCGGTATTTGGGCCGAGAAATTTGACCATACAGCAGCGGTTACGAATTTTCTGGTAACCCCGATGACGTTCTTGTCCGGTACGTTCTATTCAATTGATCAATTATCAGATAAATGGCAGCCTTTGGTTCTTTATAACCCGTTCTTTTATATGATTGATGGTTTTCGTTACGGATTTACCGGTTATGTTGACAGCGATCTGATGGTGGGGCTGGTGACGATGGCCGTATTGAATATTATTTTGTTCTACATAGCTTATAAAATGTTGAAAAGCGGTTATAAAATAAAATCATGAATATACGCATTGATAAAAACGGCAAGCCCAAGACAGGGCCGATAGGCGATAATCTTGTTCAGCCATTCAGGCTGGAAAAGACGAATATCCGTGGGCGCGTTGTACGTCTGGGTAGCGTCTTGCAGGATATTATCAGCCGGCATAACTATCCCGCACCGGTATCATTTATGGTTGCCGAGGCTGTAACCCTCTGCGTTTTATTATCGGCAATGCTGAAATATGACGGGATTTTTACCCTGCAGGTTAAGGGAAGCGGACCAATCAAGGCCATCGTGGCGGACGCCACAACGGATGGCAAGATACGCGCTTATGCCAGCTTCGACGAGCAAGGTGTGAAAAAGCTCGCCAAACGCAAGCAGGATAAAGAGCACAGTTTCTTTTATTTGTTGGGTGACGGTTATGTGTCATTTACCGTTGATCAGGACCGCGACGATATTGAAAGATATCAGGGGATCGTCGAATTGCAGGGCGAAAGCCTGATGGATAGTGTGCGTTATTATTTCGCGCAGTCAGAACAGATTCAAACCGATTTTATATTGCAAACCCATCCACAGGACAGCCAGTGGCGTACGGGCGCGATTATGATTCAGCATATGCCCAATGATAAAAAGGGAGAAATTGCCGAAGACCTTAGTGAAGAGGACTGGAACAGGTCATCTTTACTGATGCACACCTGCAAAGAACATGAATTGTTATCCCCTAATCTGAGTGCGCAAGACCTACTGTTCAGATTGTTTCATGAGGAAGGGGTCAGGGTCTACCCGACATTTCCATTGCATCATGTTTGCAGGTGTTCGCGCGAACGTGTTGAAAATATTATAAGAACGCTGCCGGATGACGAGGTTCAGGATATACTGAAAGAGCAAGGTAAAATCGAAGTGAACTGCGAGTTTTGTAGCCGTAATTACAGCTTTGAAAAAGAAGATATCGAAAAACTATAAAAGAGCATTATCATGAAGTACATCTTTAGCATTCTGGCCATGTTCATGTTAATCGGTTGCGTCCAAACACCGCCCGCAGGTCATGCTGCGGTGAATAACTTTTCGCACATACAGCCTGTGAATCTGAATGTGGCATCAATAGACGTGCAGGATCAATATATCCCTCCTATGAAAGCTCCGAATATCGAACATATGATGGTTAACCCGCCTTATCATGCGGCTTATAATCTTGCGAAAAGATCTTTTAATGCTGTTGGTGCGAATGACGAACTTAAAATTATTATTCATGAGGCAAAAATTGTTCAAAGCTCGGATAATGCATCTGCAGCCACTTTCTGGAGCGGCGGACGAACATATTTATACAAAGGCTTTATGCGCGCTGATGTTGTCTTGAACCAGTCCGTGCCACCCTATAGCCAGTTGGGTAAGGGGGAAGTTAAAGTTAATCGTGTTTTAAAATTGCCAGAAAACACGTCTTTGACCCAACGTGAAATTGCGATGAATAAAATGGTCGAAGAAATGATGAACGATTTTCATTCCGGTCTGATAGATGTGGTGCAAAACAAGTTTAATATTGTTGCGCCTTAATTGCGCCAGAACCGCGGGCTTAGCATGACAAGGAATGTAAATAATTCCAGGCGTCCCAAAAACATACCGAAACACATAATCCATTTTGCGCTGTCAGGCAGGGTGCTGAAATTGCCTGCTGGGCCAACGATATCACCCAATCCCGGTCCGACGTTTGCAATCGATGTCAGGGCAGATGACATGGCTGTTATAAAGTCGAGCCCGCAAAGCTGCAAAGCAACAGCCAATATCGAGAAAATCACAGCAAAGATAAAAAAGAAACTCATCACGGCGATTGGAACGTCACGTGGAATTTGTCGCCCGTTGTAATAGGCAGGAAAAATACCATGGGGGTGAATCATTTTAAGTGTCTGGGCTTTGGCAACGGCATATAAAACCTGAAAGCGGAATATTTTGATACCACCCGTTGTCGATCCGGCGCAGCCGCCGATACAAGACGCAAAGAACATCATACCCACAATAAATCCGCCCCATAGCGTAAAGTCGGTTGTGGCGTATCCGGTTCCCGTGACAATCGATGTTACATTAAACAGGCTGTAACGTAGGGCTTCGAAAAATTCATACTGGCTGGTAAAGGTCAGATATGTAACCGCCGCCAGGGAAAGGCCGGTTATGATTGCAATAAACCAGATGACCTGACTGTCGTATAAAAAATTGCCATAGTTGCCGCGTACGACATGTAAATAAAGGACAAAGGGTAGGGACCCGATCCACATGAAAGCAATGCAGATGTAATCAATCAGGGCACTGTCGAAATGACCGATGGAAGCGTTATATGTTGAATAGCCGCCGGTTGCAATTGTGGTCAATGCGTGGGCAAAAGCATCGAAACCTGTCATTCCGGCAAGGTGATAAAAAAGTGCACATACCAGGGTAAAGGCGAAATACAAAATACCGATGTAGGTTGCAATTTTTGCAGCGCTGGGCAGAACCTTTTCAACATCGAAAGATTCGGCTTTAAACAGTTGCATACCACCAACATGAAGCAATGGCAAAACAGACAGCGCCATAACCATGATCCCGACGCCCCCCAGCCATTGCAAAATGGCACGCCAGAATAATATTCCGGGGGGCAGCACTTCGATATCCGCCAGAATTGTAGATCCTGTCGTTGTAATGCCGGATACGCTTTCAAAGAAAGAGTCCGTGTAACTCATCCCAAGGTCAGAGAAGTAAAATGGCAATGCCCCAAAGATACCGATTGTAATCCAGCTGAGATTTGTCAGCAGAAAGGCTTGCTTAAGGCTGAGGGTCATATGCGCCTGACGTGAACTGAGCACCAAGGCAAGGCCAAAGAAACCTGTTACGCACTGCGAGCCTGCAAAAACTTTCCAGTCGTTATTACCTGCTGTCCAGTCGATCATAACGGGAATAACCATGGCAGCTGACAAAATCAGCAATAAAATTCCGATCGTGAAAAATATGGGACGATACGACAAGGTAAGGGGCCTGTGTAATTTAATGAAAACCGTAAAACGGCAATTTAACTATACAAAAGAAAGCCGGCCAAATCAATTTGATTGGCCGGCTTATCTAAATTATCCGAAATAGTTTTATTCCAGAGATATCTGCGTGCGGCGGTTAGCCGGCTCGCGGACATCATCTGCTGTATCAACCAGCAGCTCTGATTCTCCCATCGCCTGAATAACAATCATGTCAGCGTTAATTCCGCGATTAACCAGTGCTGTTTTTACAGCCTGCGCGCGACGCATAGACAGTTTTTCGTTATAAGCAACCGGACCGGATGTATCCGTGTGACCTGTCACAACAATCCGTTGAATATCATTGCGATTTTGTATCTCTGAAACTGTCGCATCAATAACATCGTTTGCACCGCTTGTCAGGTTCGATTTATCCCAATCAAAGAAGACTACGAACAGTGCTTCTTCAACGGCAACCGGCTCAGGCGCGGCAATCGGCTCGATCGGGGCCGGGAAAGCCGGCTCGACAACCGGGGCAGGTGGTTTAACCATAGACTGCAGATCGTTCAACAGGGCATAGAATTCTTGTTCGCAACGTAGATCGTCAGCATTCCAGTTTTCTTCCTGTGTTTCCACCCAGCAATCAAAGCGGGCCTGTGCAGCAGCAGATTTATCTGCAGCAATTTCGCGGGCACCGTTTTCAAGTACTGTAACCAGCATTTCGCGGGCTTCACCAAGTTCGACGTAATGACCTTCGCTCAGGTTCCAGTCTTCTGTCGGCTCTGGCATTACAACTTCGCCTTCAGCAGCAGCCATGCCTTTACGTGCAAAATGGATACCATCCACAAAGTCTTTTTCGCCGTAATATTCTTGGTTTGAGAACGTGCGATATTCAGCAGCCAAATACTGGGTAAATGGTGTCCCTGTTGCGGCTGTGGAATTCAAACGTTCAATTTCTGTGTTTGTTTGGGCTGCGGTACATGCGGCTAGGCCCAATGCAGCAACGGCAATAATTACATTTTTAAAAGATTTCATGTTCTGATGTCTCCAATCACAATTCTTTCACTCATTGCACTGTATCGTCTTTAACCTTGAAAAACAAAATATTTTTTATATATACGAAAAAAATTATCAAAAATTCCTTGCATTATGATTCTTTTTTAATTATGACTAAGCGTAAGCCTAATAGAAATTTAGGGTTTTGTGTTCTACATCCCGCGTTCAGGGATAAAATTACGCAGACATTGATAACAAGAAAAATAACAGTCGAAGATAACGAAAGGATTCCCCTATGACAGATATGACCGGAAAAAAAGTGATGTTGCTTGTAGCAAATGGTTTTGCACAAATGGATTTTATTACATTGCAACGTGAAATGAACAGCCTGAAGGCCGATATGACCGTTGTGAGCAGCGAAAAAAATCTGGTCAACGGTTTCAATGGGGCAGAATGGGGACTGACATTCCCGGTTGATCAGCAGATTGACACTGTTTTGGGTTCTGATTTTGATGCGATTATCATTGTTGGCGGACCACAGTCTGTAAAACGTTTACAGGATAATGCACATTCTGCACGTATCCTTGAAGCTTTTGCAGAAGCAGACAAGCCGGTTATTTTGCTGAACGAAGCAAAAGCGTTTGATGTTGCAGGTTCAAGCCGTGTTCTTGAAATCGACGGCGAAGTTACTGACGAAATCGTTGTCGATGTTGTATCACACATTGGTGGTACCGAAGAATTGGCGAAAGCCGCATAATAAACATACGGGCGTAGAAAAAACATGCGTGCGGAAATTCAAACAGCAGCGGAAGAAATCAATCAAGGATTGTCTCTGCTGAGGAGGCATCTTTGACTGGGATGTCGCCGTCAAGAATCTTGAAGAATTAAATGCGCTGGCCGAAGATCCGACCCTTTGGGACGATCCGGAACGCGCACAGAAGATCATGCAAGACCGCACGCGCCTTGAAACGCGTATCAATAATGTGAAATCAATAGAACAAACCCTTTCAGACCAGCTTGAGATGATCGAGCTGGCCGAGATGGAAGATGACAAGGCTTTGATATCCGAAGCCGAGAATATTGTTTTTGCCCTTCAGGAAAAAGTTGAAAAGCAGCAGTTAGAGAGCTTGCTGTCGGGAGAAGTTGATCCCAACGACGCTTATCTCGAAGTGAACTCGGGTGCTGGCGGAACCGAGGCTTGCGATTGGGCGGGTATGATGCTGCGCATGTATCTGCGCTGGGCTGATCAGCGCGGGTTTAAAACTGAAATCCTTGAAATGAGTGACGGGGAAGAGGCCGGTATTAAATCGGCCACGGTCGAGATCAAAGGCGAGAACGCTTACGGTTGGCTTAAGACTGAAAACGGTGTTCACCGTCTGGTGCGTATATCACCGTTTGATTCGAATGCCAGACGTCATACAAGCTTTGCATCAGTTGCCGTATCACCCGTTGTGGATGATTCGATTGAAATCGAAATCGAAGATAAAGATATTCGGGTTGATACTTATCGGGCAAGTGGCAAGGGCGGGCAGCATGTTAACAAGACCGACAGTGCTGTACGATTGACCCATATTCCCACAGGGGTCGTTGCCGCATGTCAAAGCGGTCGATCCCAGCATCAGAATAAAGATACGGCGATGAAGATGCTAAAAGCGCGCCTGTACGAACGCGAATTGCAAAAGCAGATGGAAGAAAAAGCCGCTGCCCAGGGTGAGAAAACAGAAATCGGCTGGGGACATCAGATTCGATCGTATGTTTTACACCCATACCAAATGGTCAAGGATTTGCGTACGCAGGCCGAGACCTCACAATCGCAGGCCGTTCTGGATGGCGATCTTGATATGTTCCTTGAAAAGGCTTTAGCAGCCCAGCTTGGCAAATAAAATTTTCGCCTTATAGTTAAATCAGCGATTTAACGATAGAGGGCGAAATGTCAAAACTACTCAAAGATAAAGCATATATAAATGGTACATGGGTTGCCGCAGACAGTGGCAAAACATTCGATGTGACCAATCCTGCGACAGAAAAGACAATCGGCAATCTTCCCGATCTGGGGGAGGCCGAAACTGAACGAGCGGTAGATGCGGCGCACAAAGCATTTCCAGAGTGGTCCGGCATGCTGGCGGTTGATCGTCAAAAGGTCCTTGAGAAATGGTATGATTTGATTGTCGAACATGTCGATGACCTCGTTGAAATTCTGACAATGGAGCAGGGAAAGCCCCATAAAGAAGCCAAGGGCGAAATACTTAATGGTGCAGGCTTTATCAAATGGTATGCGGAAGAAGGACGACGTATATACGGCGATAACATACCATCGAATGCTGATAACCAGCGCATCGTTGTGATCAAGCAGCCTGTTGGTGTTGCTGCCATGATTACACCTTGGAATTTTCCATCATCCATGATCACCCGCAAGGCAGCCGCGGCGCTGGGCGCAGGATGTACTGTCGTCATTAAACCAGCCGAAGCGACGCCTTATTCCGCTTTGGCACTTGCGCATTTAGCTGACCAAGCCGGTTTTCCCAAAGGGGTTTTCAATATTGTCACAGGTGATGCCAAAACAATCGGCGAGGTTTTGACATCACACCCCAAGGTTAAAAAGTTCAGCTTCACGGGATCGACTGCAGTCGGAAAGAAGCTGATGGCGCAATGCGCAGATAGTGTAAAGAAAGTATCTTTGGAACTGGGTGGTAATGCGCCCTTTGTTATATTCGAAGATGCGGATATGGATAAGGCCGTTGATGGGGCAATTACATCCAAATTCAGGAATGCGGGACAGACCTGCATCTGTGCAAACCGCATATTTGTCCACGAAAATATCTATGATGATTTTTTAAATCGCTTTGTGGAAAAAACCAAAGCTCTGAAACTGGGGCATGGCGACGATGATAAAACCGACATCGGTCCCATGATTAATCGTGACGGCGTGGAAAAAGCGTATGAATTGTTAAAAGATGCCATAGATAATGGGGCAGAGCTGCATTGCGGAGGTGAAATGCGTGATGATCTTGGCCCGCGTTTTTTAGAGCCGGCTGTCATTACCGATGTAAAGCCTTCCATGCGTATCTTCAAAGAGGAGATTTTCGGACCTGTCGCAGCGCTTTACAAGTTTTCGTCTACAGATGAAGTTGTGAAAATGGCTAATGACACACAATACGGTCTTGCCGCTTATATCTACACCAACGATTTAAAGCGGGCCTGGGAAGTCCCTGAAGCTTTGGATTACGGTATGGTCGGCGTGAATTCCAGCCTGCTATCATTACCTCAAGCCCCGTTTGGCGGTGTAAAACAATCCGGCTTCGGTCGTGAAGGGGCAAAATACGGCCTTGATGATTACATTCAGATAAAATATATGTCCGTACAATTTTAGAAAAACTTTGAAAATTCATCGACTTGCCCTAGACTTACAAAAAGGGTTTATTTGGTCTTTGGATATAAGGTTTGGAACAAGCGACAGAAAATAAAGCTGCCGGCAATGAAAACGGCAGTGCCAGCCAGTCGGATGCGTCTGATGGGGTAAAAGTCGCTGTCGGTCCCGATAAGCGCTATATCATAGATTTCAGCAAAGAAATTAAAACGCTGGAGCATGGTTTAACTGAGGTTGTCCATGTCTATGATCAGGAAGAAGACCGTAATCTCGCGGCCTATTTATGTGCTCGCCGTTCATTGCCAAGGCTATCGGATATTCTGACATACAAGTATGTAGGCCATCCAAACTTACTTTACTATGTTGCGTCATACCCGGTTATTGATCCTGAGACGCAAAAAGAATATGTCGCGCTGATTTTCACCAATCCCGATCTGACACCTTTGATCGAGCATTTGAAAGACGACATTCCAAAGTTTAAGCCAGAAGATATTAAAAACCGTATTCTGTTTCCAATCCTTGATGCGTTACATCTTTTTAACAAGGGGGATATGGCGCATGGGGCAATCAATCTCCGTAATATTTATATAAAAGGCGAAGGAGATGACTACGAGGTTGTTCTAGGCGAATGTCTTTCAGCGGCTTTGTCCATGGAAAACCCTATATTATACGAGACTGTTGATAATGCTTTGGCGGACCCATCTGGGCGCGGCGTTGCGACGGTGAAAAATGATTTATATTCGCTGGGAATATGTATTGCGATGCTGGTTTGGCAGGTAAACCCGCTTCAGGAGCTAAGCGATACTGAAATTATTCAGCGTAAGGTCGAAAAAGGGTCCTTTGGTCTATTGTCGACACGTCAAAAAGCCTCCAGCGAGTTAATTGAATTTTTACGAGGTGTTTTAAACGATGATGCTTCGCAACGCTGGGATTACGATGATGTCAGCAAATGGATGGAAGGCCAGCGCCTGAGTCCGAAGCAGCCGCCCGCCCAACTTAAAGCACAAAGGCCCTTTGTGTTCAGGGACAAAAAATATTCCTATATGCGCTCGCTGATTTATGTTTTGGGACGCGAGGGTGGGGATACCGCCTATACGGTTTTAAGTTCACCCGAGTTTTTAAAGTGGTTTACACGCAACTTTTCTGACAAAAACATTCTGGCGAATGTGGAAAGTATTCTGGAGCGTACGAAAACGGCCCCGAAAAGCGGTTCCTTTAAAGATAGATATACAGCTGAAATGATTATGGCCCTGGATCCGCATGGCCCAATAAGGTTTAAAAACCTGTCAGTCCATGCCCGTGGCTTTGGAACGTCATTGGCGGCATCGTTTGCCCGCGAGGATAATATTCAGGTTTATCCGCAGCTTTTGGATTATCAGCTCTATGCCGTCTGGTTGAGTATGCAGTTTAATGTTCCGGCCTATGCCGCGCAGCTTTCCAGTGACTTCGAGCGCTATAAACAATTTGTGAAACAAAAAACGCCGGGTTTGGGAATTGAGCGCGTTTTATATATGGCTTGCCCTGATGCGCCGTGCCTCAGCCCGCAATTTGCGAAAGATTTCGTATATGATGCAAGGCACTTGTTGAGTGTCATGAACCGCCACGCCCGCAGTGGCACGTTGAATGACCCGTTGTTTGACCGGCACATTATTACGTATTTATCAGTACGCGAAGCTAAGATGATTGAACCGCATATGAGTCTTGTGGGATCGAATGATAAAGCTTCCCACCTTTTAGGTGTCATTAAAACGCTGGCCGCAATACAGAAGAAAGAAAGACCGGGGCCGATGATCGCGATCACGGATCATTTAATTGACAAGTGCGAGCCCGTTCTGAAGCAAATTTATAACACCAACTTGCGTCATGCTGTTAAAAAGAAAGTTCTTGAGCAAAAGGGCAAGGGAGATCTGACAGCCTTGATTTCCGCTTTAAATGACGAGAAAATGTTAAGTCAGGATGTGCGGGGCTTTCGTGCAGCGAAAAAGGAATATCAATTGCTTGAACTCCGCAAAGAGTCTATTGCAGGCACTTCCGAGCGTAAAAGAAAACTGGGTATGTATCGAGGCAAACAGGTGGCGATGATTGTTTCCGCAACTTTAGCTTCGGTTGGCGTTTTGATTAATATTATTAAATTTTTTACGGGATAGATGGCAAAGAAAGAAAAAAAGCAACCGACGGATACTGTGGCTGCGCCTAAAAAGCGTAGCTTGATATCTGTTATTGCAGGGCCGATGTTGCTGGCGCTGGTCTTTATGCCAACAACGCTACTGCTTTTTGTTATGATGCTACCGACAGCTATTGTCGGGATTGTGGACAAGGATCAGCCGCGGGCTTTGACTGTTACGATAGGCGCGACAAATCTTGCCGGGGCTGTTTCCATCTGGTTTGAATTGTTGCGCAGGGGGCATACAATTCAAGCGGCGCAGGACCTTTCCACAAATATTGATTCACTGATTACGGCATATGGGGCTGCGATGGTCGGCTTAATGGTTTATGCTATCGTCGTGCCTACGGTTGCCAAGATTACCAGTCACGCGGCCGAGTACGAGAAAAATAAAATTCAAAAGCAACAGAATAAAATGCTTGAAACCTGGGGTCCGGATGTTTTGCCGGATGATAATACAGGCCCTAAAAATAATTGACATAACGCATGTGTTTTAGTATAGTTTTTCTGTTTAATCAGGAAAACCACATGTCCGAGTCCGCTGAAAACAATGATGAGGTTCGTCTACCTTTGAAGAAAGGGCGTATTTTGCATTCAAGCAGGCGTCAAAGTATCATCTTTTCCAAAATGGTCAATGATGCCTTCGGGGGAAAAAGACGTGACGTGCGACTTTTTCTGGATCAAGTAGGCTGTCGTTACGCTGGAGAAGAAGGCATATCTGTTCTGGAGTTACCAAATGGCGAAAAACTTTATGTTGATTTAACGCTGAATAGGCTTGAAGAAAAGCTTACAAAATTAGACGATGAAATTGATTTAAGCGATGTAACTCAAAATGTCATAGAGAAATGGCAAAGACAGCAAAGAAAACTGAATAGAGTGTTTAATGCGGAGGCGGCAATAAAAGCTCTCCCTGGCGATGACATGATCATAGTTTTATATGGTGATACAGCTGATGACTTCAGCTTTAAAAAGGTTCCTTTGGTTATTTTACGAAGTGAATTAGAGAAGCTTTTTAAAGATTTCATATCTTTAACGGATTGGAAAAACTATCGCAGCGATTGGGGAATGGGCAATCTAGCATACGGACCTTATGTAGAAATAACGAAAAAGAGATTTGAGGAAGCGCTTGCCTCTGCTCGTGCTGAAGATAAAAGAGTTTTAGATTTGAGGCAGGAGACAAAAGGGAGCTTAAATACGCTACATGATTTTGATTTTAAAACAACTGAGCAATCTAAATGGTTGCTCGATTTCAAGCGAAATCCATAAAATTTTACACAAATTTTCTTAAAGTACAGATCAAATATAATTATTTTTTTATTCGGATTGTTTTAAAATTTTACTTTAAAAAATCGTCAAAAATACTTCGTTTTAATACCTTATTAATCTTCTTTCGATATTCTGAAGATATTGGGGTGTGGTTCTGTGGTGTCCAAAAAACCAGAACCGTTGGGATTAAAATCAAAATTGAAAAAAAGGAAGTTTACATGAACATTTTATTTGCAAAATATCACGCTTGGAAATCAGAAACAGACGGTGCAACGGCGATTGAATACGGTCTTATTGCAGCCGGTATTGCGGTCGGAATTAGTGCCGTGGTCTTTACATTCGGTGACCAGCTGGAAGCCTTGTTCCAAGATGCAGGCACAAAAATCGAGAACGCCGGTTAAAGCGTAACATTCGTATAATGTTGGGAGTTGGAGTGTCAGTTCGTCTATAGCCCTCATCTCTGTAACTTGACATGCTCACAACATCGAAACGACACCCGTCTTTATGGCGGGTGTCATTTTTTTGCTTTACTTCCATAGTTTTTGTCTTAGCATTAAAACTAGTGAATTCAAAACACATGGATTTGCTGCAATCAATATTAAGAAGGGAGTATAAAAATGCTTAAATTGATTTCAACTGTTCAGGCTTACATGAAAAGTGAAGAAGGTGCGACAGCTATTGAATATGGTCTGATCGCTGCTGGGATTGCTGTTGGTATCAGCGCAATCGTTTTCACATTCGGTGACCAGCTGGAAGCTCTGTTCCAGGATGCAGGAACAAAGATCGAAAATGCTGGTTAATAGAATACGCATTTGATAAAGGGTCTGCAGTTTATTGCTGCAGACCTTTTGTTTTTTTTCGCAATGGGGGTTGTGTGGGTAGTGTCATTTTTATTTTTATCAGCGCGCTTGTCTTAATGGCGGCGATTACTGATATCAAATCTTTAAGTATACCAAATATCATACCGATTTTTATTTTGGCGGCGTTTGCCTTTACGGTTGTTTTTGATCCGACGTATTTTGTAAACCTTGAAAATAGTCTGATTTCTGCAGCAACAATTTTTGTAATTACATTTGTTATGTTTGCGGCCGGGATATTGGGGGCGGGGGATTCAAAGCTTTTGGCTGTGCTGGGGCTGTGGATTCCGGTTTCGACCATATGGGGGTTTGTTTTAATCATGTCGGTGGTGGGTGCTATGCTGGGTGTAGTTGCCATTTTTATCAGAAAACAAGAGTTTTTGAGTCATCGCTTTTCCGAAGTGAGCTGGTTTGGGCAGCTGCAGCAGGGGCGTAGCGCTGTTCCATATGCGGTTGCCATCGCGTCTGCGTTTTTCGCCGTGGCTTTTCCATGGTAGGTGGTTTTGAAATCCCAAAAAATAGAACTATTTTATTTTTTATTAGATTTCTAGATTAAAAAAGGGCAGAATAAAAAGGTAAGGGGTTCACCCTTAGGGGAATATCATGAATAAAAACGTTATTATTATTTTGGTCGGCGCGATCTTGACAGCGCTTGTTGTTGCTTTCAGTGTTCAAAGCATGCTTTCTTCCGATGGTTCGGATAATGGCCCGAATGTTGATCTTGTGGAAATCCTTGTCGCCTCGGAAAAGCTGACGCAGGGGGAAGTCATCAGTGAAAGCAAAGTACGTTGGCAGCAATGGCCGAAATCGGCTTTGATTAACGGTGTTTATCAGAAAACGGATGAAACTGTATTGGCGGAAATGTCTTTGATAGACAAGCCTGTCAGACGTTCGGTCGAAATGGGCGAGCCTATTTTATCTTCGGTTGTGCTGCTTCAGTCACAGGGTAATTTCCTTGCGGCAAATTTGCAGCCGGGCATGCTGGCCTATAGTATACCGGTTTCTGCGGCGTCTTCAGTTGGCGGTTTTGCCCGTCCCGGGGATCACGTGGATGTGATCCTGACATACGATGTGCGTGTGGATAGTAAACAAATGGAAGAAGCTAGCGCGCTTGTAAAGAAATACGCCAGTGAAACAATACTGAAAGGTATTCGTGTTATGGCTGTCGACCAGACGGCAAAAGAAGACGAGCGCGAAGCAAAGATCGGTAAGGTTGTGACATTGGAAGTCACGCCAGATGGTGCTGAAGTGTTGGCGCTTGCTCTGGAAATGGGCGATATCAGTTTGGCGTTGCGTCATCTTGGCGATATCAGAGATAGCGAAGAGCAATCGGTCGATAGTGTGCCGACGACGGACGTTAGAATTAGTAAAACCCTTCAAACCCTAAGAGGTCTTTCAACGGCTGTTGATATGGCCCAGCAGGATATTGAAGGTGCAGCGACACAAAGTGGTGATTTAGAACCGCGAATGGGAACAAGAGCTGTTATTCGTGTTTATCAGGGCGGCCGCTCTGATACGATTACTGTCCCTTACGGTCAGTAATTTTTAAACTTTTACATTGCGAGGTCTTTGCAAATGGACTCTATGAAGAAATATGTGTTGGACGCAAACCCACTGCTTATCATGTGGTTTTTTGTCATGCTGGTGTTTGCGTGTATAACGCTTTCATCTGCTTATGCGCAGTCAGCTTCTACATATAAAAAACTTGTCTATTTGACATCGGGCAAGGCTGAAACTGTCGAATTGCCGATGCCGATCTCCGATCTTTTGGTTGCCAGCCCGCAGATTGCTGATGTGGGTGTTTTGCGTACGAACCGTCTTTATATTGTCGGACGTAACGTTGGGGATACCAACGTTTTGGCTTTTGATGAAAGCGGTAATGTGTTGGCGGAAGTCTCCGTACATGTGCGTATTGATGATCGCACCATTACAGATACTATCAGCAAGTTTTTCCCTGAGGAAGACATCCAGATCAAGACGGTTGGAGACAATATTGTTTTGACGGGTCGTGTCAGCACGCCTGCGGTTGCAAATCAGGTGCGCGATCTTGCCAGCCGTTTCCGTATCGATGACGAACAAGAGATTGTGGATTTAATGACCGTTGCCGGTGAGCAGCAGGTTATGTTGAAGGTCAAGATTATCGAGGCAAACCGCTCGCTTTTAAGAGAATTGGGTTTGACGGCTAACTTGTCATCTGATACAGGTGCGGCTATTGGTAATAACGGTGTCGCCTTAGCGTCCAACTTGGGGCTGGGGCTGACGGCCGCGCAGCCATTTTCAGTGGGGACATTGTTCTTGACGGATAGCGGCATCGGCCAGCTTAATGTGAATTTTCAGGCGCTGGAGCGCGACGGACTTATTAATACGTTGGCTGAGCCTAATCTTACGGCTATTTCTGGCGAAAGCGCAGGCTTCCTTGCAGGTGGTGAATTCCCTGTTCCTGTAGCTGCCGACGAGTATAACAGGATCACTGTTGAATTTAAGAAGTTCGGTGTGTCCCTTGATTTTCGTCCGCTCGTATTATCAAAACAGCGTATTAGCCTTCAGTTGGAGACAGAAGTCTCGGCTCTTGATCCGCAAAGTAACGTTACTTTAGGCGATGGAATTAATATTCCAGGTCTGACAGTGCGTAGGGCTCGTACCACCGTAGAAATGTCGAGCGGTAGCAGCCTGATGATAGCGGGGCTGTTAAAGTCAGACACAACAAATGCCCTGAATGGTTTGCCAGGCGTCAGCAGCATCCCGGTCTTGGGGGATCTGTTTGAATCAAAATCTTTTGCCCGTGACGAGACTGAATTGGTGATTTTGGTAACACCATATCTGGTGCAGACATTTGCAGAACCAGATGCTGATACGGTAGAGGCAGACGCAGCTGTGCAGCGCCCATTGGACAAGCGCCTGTTTGCGACACTCAGCCGCGTGTACGGAGATAATGTTCCGGAGGAAGTCAAAAATGGACCGGAATTCGGATATATCATTGAATAAAAAGGCAGGTTTTAAATGAAAATTAAGCAGTCAGGCAATATCATTATAGTCTTGGGTATTGTTTTGGGTCTTGGGGCCTGCACGATGACAACGCCTTCACAGTATGAAGTCGATAGACTGTCTATTCAGGAAGGGTACATGACCAGTACAATTGTACGCGATCAGATTAATAACGCCTATTGGGGCAAGATCGCTGATGATTATATGCGTAATTCCAGCGGACCTGTAAATATTTACGTTTCGTACCCTGCGGGTGTTGCCGGTGAAAATGTGAAGGCAGATCGACTTGTAAGACAGTACCAAGCGGCACTGGTAGGTAAAGGGATTGAAGATGTTAACACGGCAATCGTTCCGATCGATAACATGGATTTGTCAGAGCAAGTGATTGTTTCATTTAAGAGCATGCGTGCTGAACTGCCTGAAGATTGTCCGAAGCTGACAGGATCCTACGGTAGCGAAAGCCTGTACGATATGCGTGATTATAAACTGGGTTGTGAGAATATGCGCTATACAGCAAAGATGGTCAGCGATCCAACAGACTTGCTTGGTAAAAGTATTACGCGTGATGCAGACTCTAGACGCGCAGGTAGTGTTGTGGAGCGTTACAGAACGGGTGAGGAGTTTGAGCAGCTTGAAAGTTCTGCTGCCAGCGAAGTTGATTAACAGGATTTGATATGAGTGAAAATTTAACAGATGTTTTGTTGCCGAGTGCCCGGGTAGATGTGTTTGCTTTCAAAGCGGACACGCAAAAGACATTTGAAAAGCTAAAAGACGACTGGCGTTTCGCGCGTGTTGTTTTGGATGTTAAAAAAGCATCGATAGAAGATGCAATCGAAAAATATAAAGAATATAGCTCGCCTGATCTTGTTATTTTGGGCACCGACGATATCAGCGAACAATTTATCGACAAATTGGGTGAACTGGCTGTCCATTGCGAGGAAGGCACCGAAGCCGTCATCATAGGACCTGAAAATGACGTTCAATTATATCGCCGCCTTGTTGGTATGGGCGTACGTGATTACCTTGTTCGACCTGTTAAAGAAGATGATGTCGTTAATATTGTTGCCAAAGCCCTATTCGATAAAATGGGTATTTCCGAAAGCCGTGTGATCGCGGTTATCGGGGCCAAGGGCGGTGTAGGTTCGACATCTGTTGCACAAAGCCTTGCATGGACAATATCCGAAAAGCTGGATTTGAAAACCATGTTAATGGATGCAGCGGGTGGGTGGTCCACCTTGAATGTTGCTTTGGGTGTTGATACCGGGGCAGGTCTTCCGGAATGTCTTAAAACAGCATCAGAAGGTTCTGACGATGATCTGCAGCGTATGTATACCGAAGGTGGTAAGAATTTGACAGTCTTTGCCTGTGGCGGTGACGATCTGATGGAATATTCGGCAGATGGTGATTTGTACGAGAAAGCCGTTAACCGCATCATGAAGACGTTTCCTGTTGTTGTCGTCGATCTGTCAAATGCGCCCTCGGATGTCAGATACAGAATGATCGACCGTGCGCATGAAATTGTTGTGGTTACAACGCCTGCATTAACATCGCTACGTCTTGCACGTACGGTTCTAAACGATATCAAAGCGCGTAGGGGAGAGAATAAAACCTCGATTGATCTGGTTTTAAACATGAAGGGCATGTTCGGTAAAAAGGAAATCGGTGACAAGGATATAGAGGGCGCGCTTGAACACAAACCGCAGGCAGTTGTCAGCTACGCAGCTGACGTATTTAACGAGGCTGAAAGCAGCGGAAAGCCCGTCAGTGAAGTCAAAGGTGGCGCTGAAGTTGCTGATAGCCTTGAAAAACTGGCTATTAAAGTTTCAGGATTTAAAGGTGAATTAGGCCTGAAAAATGAAGAGAAAGATGAAAAGCTTTTAAACAAGCTTTTGTCGAATTTGAAAAAGAAGGAATAGTGGGTATGGGCTGTGTTTGGTAAAAAAGGATCAGACGATACAGAAGATAAAAAGAAAAAACCTTCTCCTCCCAAAAAGGAGGAGGAAAAGAAACTTGTAGAAGACAAAAAGTCGGAGCCTAAAAAGAAAGAGGATATTCCGCCGCCGCCCAAAAAGAAAAAACAACCGGCTGCTTATACCGAAGATAAAACCCCTGAAAAAGAAGCAGACGCAAAAGAAGATAAGTCCTCGTCAAAGGGGGAACTTAAAAAGATCGAAGCACCTGATCTGCCCGATGAGGAAATGGCCAGTGCTGTTCCATCAAAAAATTCACGCATAGAACGCGCCCGCAAACGCATTTGGTCAGATTTACGCGAAGGTATAGATCTGAAGTCATTGGCGCGCATGGATGCAGAGGCTGCGCGCGATGAAATTTTGGGAGCCGTCACTGAAATCGGTCAATTCAGATCACTTGATCTAACAAAAGCCGAGCTGGCCCAGGTCGCAAAAGAGGCCGCAGATGACATGCTGGGCTTTGGTCCGCTGGAAGAGCTTTTGGAGATGGAAGGCATCGCTGATATTATGATCAACGGTCCGAAAGTCATCTATATTGAATTGAATGGTAAAATTCAGCGTGCCGAAATCGAATTTCGTGATGACCAGCATCTCTTAACAATCTGTCAGCGAATTGTTGGGGTGATTGGGCGCCGTGTTGATGAATCCTCACCGATTTGTGATGCGCGTTTACCTGACGGATCGCGCGTTAATGTTATTATCCCGCCGCTGGCTGTTGACGGTGCGGCGATGACCATTCGTAAATTTACCAAGGAAAAACTGACCCTTGATAAGTTGATCGGTTTTGGGTCTATGACGCCGACCTGCGCCGAGATGCTGAAAATTGTTGGCGCTTGCCGCGCCAATATTCTGGTTTCGGGTGGTACGGGTTCCGGTAAAACCACTATGCTGAACTGTTTGACGCGCTATATTAATTTGGGCGAGCGTATTATTACCTGTGAAGATGCCTGTGAATTGCAATTGCAGCAGCCGCACGTCGTGCGTTTGGAAACGCGTCCCCCGAACCTGGAGGGAACTGGTGAGGTTACTATGCGTGATCTTGTGAAAAACTGTCTGCGTATGCGTCCCGACCGCATTATTGTGGGTGAGGTTCGCGGGCCCGAGGCCTTTGACCTTTTGCAGGCGATGAACACAGGTCACGATGGATCAATGGGAACGGTTCATGCGAACAACCCGCGCGAGGCTGTATCGCGTATGGAAAACATGATTGCAATGGGCGGGTTGAACCTGCCTGTTGAAGCGGTGCGTGAACAGATTGCATCGGCTGTGAATGTTGTTGTTCAGGTTCAACGCTTGCGTGATGGGTCGCGTAAAGTAACCCATATCACTGAAATTACCGGTATGGAAGGCGAGGTCGTCACCATGCAGGATCTTTTCCGTTTTGAATATGAGGGCGAGGATGAATTCGGCCGCATTATCGGTACACAAAGATCATCGGGTCTGCGTCCAAAACTTTACGACCGCGCACGCGAGTATGGTTTAGAGAAACAATTGCTGGACGCTATGGAAGAAGCATACAATTAATTGGGATAAAGCTGGCTTATGAACGTTATGGTGACCATTGGTTTAGCCCTTGTTTTTCTGCTCTTAGCGGGCGGAACAGCACTTGCCCTGATGCTGAATGCACAAAAACAAAGACGCGATAAAAACCTTCAAATCATTACAGGCGGCAGCCACGATCAGAAAAATTCAAAAGACCTGAAAACCAAGCAGGTCATGAAAAAGCGCGAGGAAATCGCAAAAAAGCTTAAGGAAGTCGGAGAAGAAAAGAAAAAGGCCAGTAAAAAGCCAACTGTCAAAGAGCTATGGCGTCAGGCCGGTTTTGAAGGCGATGTCAAAAACTTCTGGGTCGGCTCGGTTGTCTTTGGCACTATCTTTTCATTATTGATTTTTATGACCGGTATACCTGTTTTGGCAAAACTGTTTTTTGTATTTGTCGGCTATTTGGGAATACCGCGATTTTTTTTGAAATGGAAATCCGGAAAAAGGCAGAAAAAATTTCTTGAGGATTTTGCAGATGCGCTTGAGGCTATGATCCGACTGTTACAGGCCGGTATGCCGGTATCCGAGGCGATTGCGATGGTCGCGCGCGAATATGAAGGCCCGGTCGGCAGCGAGATGCGACACATATACGATGACCAGAAAATCGGTATTCCACTAGGTGAGGCGGCAGAAAGATGTTCAAGACGTATGCCTATTACCGAAGTGAAGATGTTCGCAACAGCTATTCAAATTCAGTCAGAAACAGGTAGTAGCCTGAGTGAGGTTCTGGGGAACCTAGCCTCCGTTATTCGTGCGCGTTTCCGTTTAAAGCGTAAGGTCAAGGCACTATCATCCGAGGCCAAGGCATCCGCCGGTATTATTGCCGCGCTGCCGTTGCTGGTGACCTTCGGCCTTTATATGGTCAACGAAGAATACATCATGCTGCTATTTACGGAGCCCACAGGTAAGCTTTTGGCATCAGGCGCCGTTTTCTGGATGTTGTGCGGTATTATTGTAATGCGTCAAATGATTAACTTTAAGGTTTAAGATGTTTGGTATTTCTTCAGATCTTCTGATTACTGTTTTCAGCGCTTTGCTTGCGGCGGCAACGGTTATTATTATTGCTCTGCCACTTATTCAGCGTAGCGAGAAGAAAGAAAAATATCGCGCCGTCATCGAGAAGAAAAGAAAAGATTTGTTTCAACAGACCAGAGACGAAGTTGAAAAGCGTGGTTCTGTTTCTTTAAAGCCGAAATCGGCGACGCAATCCCTGACAGCCATGTATCAGCTTCAGAAAATTGCAGGTGATGCCAGTATCAAGGCACGCAATTTGCTGCTAGCGGCGGGTATACGCAACCCCAAGGCGCCGCTTTATTATTTGGCCGCACGTATTATTGTTCCGATTATATTGACCGCCATTGCTTCAATGTTCCTATTCAATGCTGAACTTGACATGGAAAGGTCGACAACCTTTATAATTTTGGGATTAACGGCCGTTTTTGGTTTTTTCCTGCCCCGTATTTTGATTAAGAACACGGCCGATAAACGCCAGATGGAAATCAACCTGTCGTTTCCGGACTCCCTTGATATGATGCTTATTTGTGTCCAGGGCGGGATCGGCATCGAGGCTGCGATTAACAAGATTGCTGACAATGTTGCAGAACATTCCGAGGTTCTGGCCGAAGAACTGGGCCTATTAAGCGCTGAATTAGGGATGCTGAATGACCGCAAGGCGGCCTTTATGGGCTTTGCCACCCGTGCCGGCAGTGGTGCTGCCCGTTCTTTTGCGACGGCTATGCTACAGGCTGAACAATACGGTACGTCTGTTACCAAGGCGATGCGTGTACTGGCGGATGAATCGCGTGACGCGCGTATGGCTGAGGCTGAACGCAAAGCGGCGTCATTACCACCAAAGCTGACAGTGCCAATGATCCTGTTTTTCTTGCCCGCCTTGTTCGTGACAATTCTGGGCCCAGCCTTTTTGCAATAGGCATTTCAATTTGATTTTTTTAAGAAGAGTACAGACCTATTTTAAGGCTGTAGGCGCGCTGCGTCCTGAGACAGAACTTTTTAGATCTGATACCAGATCAATATTGGCAGCAACCTTTTGATTAGAAGGCTCCAGCACCAGTGCTTGTCTTAAGGTTGTAAGGGCCTCGTCAAAATAGCCCTGGTGGGCCAGATTCAAACCTAAATTGTTCATCGGGTTTACGGCATTACCAACCCATATTTCAATAGACTCACGGTAATAGGGTTCTGCCTGTTCATGCATGCCGCGTGCATCCAATGATATGCCAATCAGGTTGTGGGCTTGTGGTGCCAATTCCATACCCTCGGGGGTGCGCAATAATTCCTGCAAAAGCATTTCTGCGCGTTCATACCGCCCGACAGCGAGTGTAGAAGCAGCATATTCCAAAAGAATGTCGGGATTTTCTGCGGTTATATATGTACCGTCTTTCTTTTCCTTTATGTCGATATATGGAGCCAAGACAATAATGGCACGATCAGGGTTGTCCATTTGGCGCAGAACCTGAGCAAAGGCCAGAGCCGTATCCGGGTTGCGGGCATCATTCTGGTAAAGTTTTTGATAATGATGAAACGCTTCGGTTATATTTCCATCGCGTGCAGCCTGCTTTGCGGCAGAGTCGAGGCGATCATTTGTAGTTTGCGAAAATCCGTTTAGATTGGCCGCTGAATAATCCATTTCCTGTTTCATAACTGCAGGTTCACAGGCTGCCAAGCTGATAGCAGCCAGTACACATGTCGTAGTATATAGGAATTTATTCTTCATGATTTATTCCTCACCCTCTTGAGATGTGACCTGTGGAGTGGGGTAGGCACCCGGTACAGGTTGATAAGAATCTTCTGATGTCGGGCCAAGTGAGGATACCGGCGCAAAACCCGATGTATTGTCACGTAATGACTTTACCTCGTAACAACCGTCCGGGCAGAAGTATATGTCTTCGTTCACGCAGCCGTTCTCAGAACAATAACGCGTAAGACGGACGTAATTTTCACCACGCTGTGTAACAACAACCTCGCGCTTGTAAACAACTTGTCCGGCCTTGTCGATAATTGTGATATTTGTCACGCCGGGTTGGGCGGGGCGCAATACGACGCGTCTTGAATTCTCGACAATGAGTTCAACGGGTGCGGGGTCCGATACCATTATTGTACCGATGTCGCTGTTCAATGTTATGATCTCGATCATATTCTGGCGTAATGTTAACGGCTCGGATATAAGCGCGTTTTTATCAGCAATGAGAGCTGTGGCATTCGCATCATTTGCGTATAGGACCTGACCATCATTTGAGCTGAAGGACTCACCGGAAATCGCAGGCGTAGCGGTAAAAGATAAAACCGAAATCGTAGCTGCGATAAAAAAGAATTTATTAAGCTTTGTCATGTATTCTGAACTCCCTGAACTTAATGATGCCTCAAACGTAGGTAATGTGCAAACAGTTTTGAGAAAGTTTATTTTGTTTCTTGGGAATAGTTTTAACATAACACTTGACAAAACTTTCCGTATTATGTATTCTGATGCGGACTCTGTATTAATAATGTGATATTGCGATTCTTTTTATAGAATTTTTACGGGGATAGCTTATAAAGGCACTCAAGATCGCGATAGAGGGAAAGGAACAAATAAATGGACACCCAGAACAACGCTCAGGAAAATACACTCCTAGATATCCAGCAGCCGCAAGCGGGGGAAAACATAGCCCTTTCACTGTCGCAAGGACAAAATGTTGTATTGAATTTTACGGCTGATGCCGTTTCCGACATATCGATGTCTGAAGATGGTACATTGGTCCTTACGCTTCAAAATGGTTCACAAATTGCATTGCAGGGTGCGAACGAGCCAGGCGTTACAATTGAATATGCTGATGGCACAGATCTTGAAATTATCACGGCGGAAAATCAGGATGTTGACCCTGCCTTTACAGCCGATTTGATGGAAATCGCAGACGTAAGCCCGGCAGCGGGTGAGGCGGATGATGAGCTGTCTATGTTGGCGCTTAAGAACATCGCACCGGCAGCAGGCGGAGAGTATGCTGTTGATATGAACGCGGCCCTTTTGACAATGCCTGAGCCAGGCGAAGAAAAGATTGTCGCTTTGGGTGAAGGACAGACATACCAACTGGGATTTGCACAAGACCAGATCGCTTCAATCGAACAACAGGGCGAGTCTCTGGTCATTACATTTGATAATAACGGTGTTTTGATTATTCCGAATTTCGGTTCTTCAGATACGGCATTGTTGAATTCAACAGGTGCGCCGTTCAACCCGTCAGAGGTTAACCAGTTCCTGGCCTTGGCAGAAGAACTTAATGACATCGAACCTGCTGCAGGTGGTGCGCCGGGCGGGGCATCTAACACAGGTTTCGGTTTTGGCAGTTCATATTCGACAACGCCACTACAAACAATTGACGCGATCGGGCCGATTAATCCAACGGCCCTGAATTATGTTGCGCCAGAGCCTGAAATCTCGGTCGAGATTCCAACAGTTACTGTGATTACACCGATTGCCAACACTCCGGTTGTTTCTGCGCCGGATCTTTGTGTTCTGGAAGACGGTTCTGTTGATATCGTTGTAAATGCGGCTTTAACAGATACTGATGGTTCAGAAACCCTGACAGTTGTGATTAGCGGCATTGACGCGTCATGGACTGTAGATACATCGACTAGCGGCGGTACATACGATGCCGCGGCGGGTACATGGACAATTACTTTGCCGGCAGGCACAACATCTTTCACTGGCGGACCTCGTGTTTCTCCACCAGCTGACAGTGATGTTGATATGGGAACTCTGACCGCTACAGCAACGGCAACAGAAACTTCAAATGGTGATACGGCAAGTTCAAGCACAAGTTTTGAAATTGACACGGATGCTGTTATTGACACGCCGGACCTTGATGCGCAGGATATCAGCGCCGATCAGGGCGGTTCTGCAAATGTTTCGATCGCTACGAATGTAACAGATACAGATGGATCCGAAGAAATCACAATGGTTCAGATTTCGGGCGTTCCGGATGGTGTAACCTTCAGCGCAGGTACAAACCTTGGCGGGGGTGTATGGCAGCTAACACAGGCTGAACTAGCCGGATTGCAGGCGAACGTAGCTGATACAGTTACAGAGGGCACATACACAATGACCGTTACATCAACCGCGACAGAAGTTACTCTGTCTGGCGAAGAATGTGACTTTACGAACAACGAGACATCTGTTGACGATGTCATTTCATTGACTGTACGCGCTGTTGCTGATGCTCCGACGATTGAAGCAATTGATCTCTGCGTTCTGGAAGATGGATTTGTTGATATTTCGGTAAATGCGAATTTGACCGATACGGACGGTTCGGAAACCCTGACAGTTGTGATCAGCGGCATTGATGCGTCTTGGGACGTTGATACGTCACTCAGTGGTGGTACATATGATGCCGGCACAGGCACATGGTCGATTACTTTGCCAGCAGGTGTCACAAGCTTTAGCGGTGGTCCTCGTGTATCTCCGCCAGCTGACAGTGATGCGGATATGGGCACATTGACCGCAACGGCGATTGCAACAGAAACATCAAATGGCGATACAGCCACAGCCAACACAACATTTGAAATCGATACGGATGCTGTTGCAGACGTTCCAAATCTGGATACGCAAGATGCTTCGGGCGAACAGGGCGAGACAGTCAGCCTGAATATTAACACAAGCGTAAATGACACAGATGGATCTGAAGAAATCACGATGGTTCAGATTTCGGGCGTTCCTGACGGTGTGACACTGTCTGCCGGTACAAATGTAGGCGGCGGCGTTTGGGAGTTGTCACAAGCCGATCTGGCTGGTTTGACAGCGACAATTGATGACAGCGTTGCGGAAGGTACATATACACTTCAGGTTTCTTCGACAACAACCGAGACAACACTGTCAGGTGAAGAATGCGACCTTACAAACAACGAAGAGACAGTTGACGATACATTACAGCTTGTTGTTCGTGCCGATGATGTTCCGGAAATCATCCCACCAGCCGAGGTTTGTGTAGACGAGACAGATTTCGATCTATCCGATCCACTGGTTGCTGGCGGTCAATTGAACGTTGATTACGGCGCCGATGGTCCGGGTGTTGTGACAGTGACAAACAACTTCACATCCAGC